>Ga0213868_10001950_pt1 | contig 19886 bp, 16 predicted proteins | sample PICome_9_FD_160087 | JGI IMG/M metagenome (GOLD analysis project Ga0213868, IMG submission 160087) | Coastal seawater microbial communities near Pivers Island, North Carolina, United States - PICO127 | ecosystem: Environmental > Aquatic > Marine > Coastal | place: USA: North Carolina...
TTTTGTTTACGATGCGTATATGGGTTATATGTGTAGCACAGAGGTGACTATCCAAGGTGAAACATTAGAGATGTGGCTACCAGTAATGGATGGAGCAAATAAGTCTATGAAGATGGAGGCATATGAATACACCACTAGGTATGGTAAAAAGACTTGTCAAGGTGCTACTATGTTTGACATCAACAAGACCATTATGAGATGCCTTGTAAAGAACTTAGCTATGTTTGGACTAGGTCACTATATCTATGCAGGTGAAGACATCCCACAAGATGAAAATAGTGTAGCTGAGAAGTTAGCTACTCCAAAGACTGCAACTAAAAAAGTAGAGCCTAAAAAGACTGCAACTAAAAAAGCAGAGCCTAAGAAGACTACTGTAATCAAGTTGGATATTGGTGATGATAATTGGGAGAAGGTTATGAGATACGTAGCAGCGAACAAAGAGTTAGGTCTGAAGCAGATTGGCGAGAACTTACTTACTAAGTACACTATGACTGCAAAGGTTAAGAAAGAGATCGCTAAAGCCTTGTAGTATGTTGAAAGAAACAATAGTTAAGAAACTTAAAGACGACAAGGAGTATTACGGAGGGGTAGGCAAGAACTATCTCTCCAATAGTGATATCGGAGCATTACTTTCAAATCCAAAAAAATTTGGGGTACAGAAAGATGACAATATAAATTTTGCAAAAGGAAGACTGTTTCATCATTTAATTTTAGAGCCACACAAGGTACAAGATTGGAGTGCAGTAGATGTGTCTAGTAGAAACACAAAGAAATACAAGGAGATGTTAGCTGATTCCGAGGAGTCGTTTCTTTTGTTGCAGAAAGAGTATGATGAAATAACACAACTTGCAAAGGTCATGACATCAAACCTAGATTTTTACGATATGATATATGCCAATGGTAATCAGTTTGAAGTGCCAAGCATTGGAGTGATAGGTGGACTTATGTGGAAAGGAAAGGCAGACATCGTTTGTGATGATTGCTTGATTGATATTAAGACTTGTGGAGATATAGATAAATTTATTTATAGCGCAAAAGCTTACAATTACGATAGCCAAGCATACATCTATCAGACTCTGTTTGGTAAGCCTCTAAAGTTTTTAGTTGTTGATAAAAATAATCATCAGCTAGGGGTATTTGAGACAACTCTTGATTTCATTGAGAGAGGTGCAGAGAAAGTTGAAAAAGCAATTAATGTGTACAATAGGTTTTTTCACGACATAAATGCTACAGAAGATGTAACCCAATACTATCGTCATGTGGAGCTTTTTTAAAAAAATAAAAAAATCATCTAATATTATGTACTTACAAGTTCCAAAGGTATGTAATACTAGAAAGGATAAGAATTTACTTATCGAGGAAACAATTAAACATTTGGAACGAAACATTAAAATTAAACAATAATGGAATTAAAAGTAGTAGGTAAAATTACAAAAGTATTACCACCACAGAGTGGAACATCAAAGTCTGGAAACGCATGGACAAAACAACTTTTTTTAGTTGACAATGGAGAAACATACAATAACCTGTTTTGTTTTGAATTATTCAAAGATGAAAAAGTTCAAAAGTTTAATCAGTACAACAAGGTAGGGGATCAGGTTGAAGTTGAGTTTAATGTTAACTGTAACGAGTATAATGGAAAATATTACACTAGCCTACAAGCCTGGAAAGTATCTCAGCCAAATGCTAATAACATTGAGGTAAACGAACCTATTAATGTTGAAGCTGAGGAAGAAGATGTGCCTTTCTAAAAAGAAAGACTCTAATTAAAAGGGGGATTAATTTCTCCCTTTTTTTAGCTATAAAATGTGACAAACGTGACAAAAAAAGCATCCCTATCTATTTATATACTTTTTATATATTTATATTTTTTATTCCCTATACGATAGAAATAAATTGTCACAAACTATCACATAGCTGAAAACCAAGAAGTTAAATAAAAAAAATCGACATAAAATTGACACATAAATGACAAAAAACACCACAATTTTTAGAAATATCAAGGAAACAGACACTCCGTTCTATGTTAATGTAGACAAAATACTTGATAGAATTAAGGAAGGCAAGTCTAAAGACTTGGTAAAGAGCATTCGTAAAGAGACTGATAAAACAAAAAGAAACGAACTTAAAAAAAAATTACCTGCGGTTTGTTTTTCAGGTAAGTTTACTAACAGAAAAGACACCTCAATAATTGAGCATAGTGGTTTTATATGCTTAGACTTTGATGGATACGAGAAGCGGAAAAATATGATGTCTGCAAAACAAAAGATATCCAAAGATAAATACACGTATTCAGTTTTTGTTTCACCTAGTGGAAACGGTTTAAAGGTTTTAGTTAAAATTCCTAAAGACGTAGAAAATCATATTAATTATTTTTTATCATTAGAGAAATATTACGACTCTAAGTACTTTGACAAGACTTGTAAGAATATTAGTAGAGTTTGCTATGAATCGTATGATCCTTTATTATTTTTAAACAAGAACTCATCTTTATGGGAAGAGATTGCAGAAATAGAATACAAGGAATTTACATCTTCGGATGCTCCAACAATACCAATCACAGACGAAAATAAGATTGTAGAGATATTAGTGAAGTGGTGGACAAAGAAATACCCAATGACCGAGGGTCAACGTAATCAAAACGTATACATACTAGCTATGGCTTTCAATGACTATGGTGTTCAGCCATCTCTAGCAAGCTACATATTAAATCAGTATTCCACTAAAGATTTTAATCAGAATGAAATAAAGAGAACAATTGACTCTGCATATTCTAATCGTCAGAAGTTTGGGACGAAGTATTATGAGGATGATATTGCAATAAGTAAGATAAAACAACAACTTAGAAGAGGAGTACCAAAAAAAGAGATACGTCAGCAATTTGAAAATACGGATATTGGTGGCGATGTAGTTAGTGCCGTAATCCATAAAGCAGAGGAAGAGAATAACAAATATATTTTTTGGAGTAAGAGCGACAAAGGTGTTGTTAAAATTGTTCACATAGAATTTAAAAGATTTTTAGAGGACAATGGATTTAGTAAATTTTGTCCAGAAGGAAGTAAGAATTATGTATTTGTAAAGAAAGAAAGCAATCTAGTTAGTCATACATCAGAAAAAGAAATTAAAGATTTTGTTTTAAAACATTTACTAAAACTTGACGACATAAGCATCTATAATTACTTTGCAGATTCTGTAAGGTTTTTTAGGGAAGAGTTTTTAACATTACTAGAAACTATAGATATATTTTTTACTGAAGACACAAAGAACACTGCCTACTTATACTATAATAATTGTGCGGTAGAGATTAATAAAAATAACGTTAAGATATTAGAATATGATGACTTGGGTGGTTATGTTTGGAAAGATCATATTATTGATAGAAATTTTAAAATGTGTGATGTAGGTGACTGCACGTATCAGACTTTTATAAAAAATATTTGCGGAGGAGAGAAGGAAGAAAAAAGAATAAAAACTATGGAAAGTACGATTGGCTTTCTGCTTCATGCTCACAAGAACTTATCTTACTGTCCAGCAGTAATTCTTAAGGACGAGGTAATCACAGACAACCCTGAAGGGGGTACTGGAAAAGGTATTTTTATGAATGCGGTCTCACATATGAAAAAGGTTGTTACAATTGATGGTAAATCCTTTGCGTTTGAAAAGTCTTTTGCGTATCAACTAGTGTCAGCAGATACACAGATACTTGTTTTTGATGATGTTAAAAAGTACTTTGACTTTGAAAGATTGTTTAGCGTTGTCACAGAGGGAATGACATTGGAAAAGAAAAACAAGGATGCTATTAAGATACCTTTTAGCAAGTCTCCTAAAATAGCCATAACTACAAACTACGCAATTAAAGGAAGTGGTAATTCATTTGCTCGTAGAAAATGGGAGGTTGAACTTAGTCAACACTATAACAAAAACCACACTCCAATAGATGAGTTTGGTAAGCTAATGTTTGGTGAATGGGATGATGAGGAGTGGTGTCAGTTTGACAACTACATGATTGAAAACTTGCAGTTGTATCTTGGTTATGGACTATTAAAGTCTCATTCTGTAAATCAAAAAATTAGAAACTTAGGTGCTGATACAAGCCATGAGTTTATAGAGTGGTGTGGACTGATTGAAGGAGAGATGGAAAATACATTGGTTGCAAAAGGGCGTAAGAGTTACAAGCAAAATTTGTATATGGAGTTTACATCTGAGTATCCAGACTACGGACCGAAAGCAAAGATGTCTATAACAAGAAACAGATTTTACAAATGGCTTGTGTCTTATGCCAACTACAAGTTTGGATGTACTCCAGAAGAGGGTAGAGACAGAGATGGTAGATGGATTAGATTTAGAGGAAAGGAAGAGTTTGAGGTTCAAGGTAAAATATTTTAAGGTATGATTGAATTTAGAGACTACCAGAAAGATATAATCAGTCGAGGTGCTGATATTCTGAAAGACAACGGATTCCTTTATCTAGCAATGGAGGTTAGGACTGGAAAAACACTGACAAGTTTAGGTATTGCAGATAAGATGGGTGTGGAACACGTATTGTTTCTCACTAAAAAGAAAGCTATATCATCAATTGTTGGTGACTATGACCTTATGTGTCCAGCATCTTTTATATTGTTTACTATAAACTATGAGAGTATGCATAAGCTACCACAGAATATTAAGTGGGATATAGTTATCATCGATGAGGCTCATAGTTTAGGTGCTATACCTAAGCCTAACAAACGTGCTAAGGACGTTAAGGCATTAATTAAAAAGAACAAGAGTAAAGTAATTCTGATGTCAGGAACACCTACACCTGAGTCGTACAGTCAAATGTATCACCAGGTGTATGGGATTCCAAATAACCCATTTAGTGACTATGTAAACTTTTATAAGTTTTCTAAACAATACGTAAACGTTAAGCAAAGAAAAATCAATTCTTTTATCATAAACGATTACTCTAGAGGACTTGAAACTATCGTTGATAAAATGAATCCTTACACTATACGATTTACTCAGAAAGAAGCAGGATTTAAGAATGACATAGTTGAGGAAGTTTTAGATGTTGAAATGAAAAAGTTAACCTATAGGTTGATTTCTAAGCTAAAAAAAGATTTAGTAGTTGAAGGTAAAGACGATGTAATACTTGCAGATACTCCAGTAAAATTAATGATGAAGCTTCATCAATTATGCAGCGGAACAATAAAATTTGAAAGCGGTAACTCTATGATACTAGACCTCAGTAAAGCTCAGTTTATTTATGACAACTTTTGTTTAGTTAAGATTGGAATATTTTATAAGTTCAAAGAGGAGCTAAACGCATTAAAAAAGGTGTATGGGGATCAGCTATGTACAGAAATTGATGAATTTAATTCAACAGATAAAACCATAGCGTTACAGATTGTTAGTGGTCGTGAGGGAATTAGTTTGCGTAACGCAGAGTTTCTAGTGTACTATAATATAGACTTTAGTGCCACAAGTTATTGGCAGAGTCGTGATAGAATGACAACTAAGGATAGCAAGTTAAGTAAAGTTTATTGGGTATTTGCTAAGGATGGCATTGAGAAAGAAATATACAAGGCGGTAGTTCAAAAGAAAGACTACACCTTAAAACATTTTAAAAAAGATTTATTAACTTTAAACTAAATAATATGAGTAGAATTGTAAAATTAAAAGTAAAATGTAACATCATAAATGATGACCACTACAATGTAAAATTTTCGATTGATGAGGGCAAGACTTTAATAGATGTTGACATAGACAAAGAAAATGTACGACACGTACTTGAAAAATTAGATAACCAATTACAACCTTAAAATTATGATAGAAGCACTAGGATGGATTTTTGTTGCAATAATTGTTGCAAAAGTAGGAAGACGAATAGCAGAAAAAATGTTCCCAGAAGATTGGTAGTATGACTAAAGAAACTCTAGGAGAATATTCAAAAACAACATGGATTTTTGGACATCCAATTTATACATGGATTCCAATGATGAATCCTAAGTATTTAACAGAAAATAATCTTTGGGATTATGACAGAACAAAGAATACAAGGGAAGAGAATTAAACAATTAGAGTCAGAGGGTTACTATGTTATTAAGTTAATTAAAACTAATAAGAATGGAATCCCTGACCTGATTGCAGTTCATCCTGATGGCAAGATACTTTTCAGCGAAATAAAAAAGGAAGGTGGAAAGCTATCAGAGTTACAGAAATATAGACTAAAAGAATTAGAAAAACATGGATTTAATACAGAGGTATACAAAGGATAACAACGAAGATGATTTAATCTTAAAATACGAAATAAGTTTTTACGTAGCAACATATGTCAAAGATTTGCCTTCAGATATTTCAAAAAAAATTATGGAGTCTATTGAAAAAATAAACTTTGAATTATTTGTATTGGATGATGATTACTACTATTTAGGAGGTGTTGTAGGACGTAACAATCCTTTCTTTTTTTCTGTTGCTTTATTAATTGAAGATGGTCAAAGACCATTTATAGCCGACATAAAAGAAGATGAACTTGACGAATATTTAGATTATGTAAAAGCAAAAAACACAATAAAAAATTATGAGAAATAAAAAGTTAATACAAAAAGCACAACAGATGCTTGACTCATTACCAAAAGGTAAGCAGAGAAGTAAGCTATTTAAAAAAATAATTAAATTAAAATTAAATGATACAACCTGTTGAATTACTAGAAGAAAGACTAGAAGAAATTACACAATGTTTAGATATAGCTAAACACAACCAACTAGATGGTGAGGAGATGGATGAGTTAAAACTAATAAGAACTAAATATCAAGTATGTGTTGACTTATTAAAACTATCTCTTCGTGATGATTTTATACATAAAGGAGAACCAATAAAAACATCAATGGAGATGTACGTTTCGCAGTGGAAAAGCATTAGATATCTAAAAAAAATACTTAAAACACAACAAAAACTAGAAGCTTAAAACGTAAATTTTTTGTTTCGTAATTTTATGTTAAAATATTTTAACATATTTTATGAAGCAGCACAGACCAAGACTAGATGATGAAGAGTTTGAAATAATAAAAAAACATAGAGCTTTACTTGAAGAATGTGAAAGCATCGGTATACCAATTGATAGTGTAGACCATTACTGGCACAAAGGAAAACATTTCTCTGTACACGCAAAAAATGCAGGTGTGTCTGTAGAAAAATTAAGGGATAAGATAATCGAACAGATGAATCAACATTCCCCTTCATACAAAAAAATAAAGAGAAATAAAACAGAAGAAGCTCACTTATTAGTTATAGACCCAGCCGACATACATATAGGGAAGTTGGCTTCTTCATTTGAAAGCGGAGAAGATTATAACTCTCAGATAGCAGTTAAAAGAGTAAAGGAAGGTGTGAAGGGCATTTTACAAAAAACAAACGGATTTAATATAGACCAAGTTTTATTTGTTGGAGGTAATGACATACTACATATAGATGTTCCAACTAGAAAAACTACATCAGGAACACCACAAGATACAGATGGGATGTGGTATGATAACTTTTTGACCGCAAAAAAATTATATGTAGACGTAATAGAAACACTGCTCGGAATAGCTGACGTTCATTTTGTTTATAATCCTAGCAACCACGACTACTTGTCTGGTTTTATGTTGTCAGACTCAATCAACTCTTGGTTTAGAAAATGTAAAAACATAACCTTTGACTGTAGTATAGCTCATAGGAAAGGATACCTTTACGGAAGTAATCTTATAGGAACTACACACGGAGATGGAGCAAAAATTGCCGACCTTCCTCTAATAATGGCAAATGAATTTCCTAAATGGTGGGCAGAAACAAAACATAGATATGTCTACACTCACCACGTACACCACAAGTCTAGTAAGGATTTTCACGGAATAACAGTAGAATCTCTTAGGTCTCCTAGTGGAACTGACTCATGGCATCATAGAAATGGATATGGTGTTGGAGGTGTTAAGGCAGTAGAGGGATTTATTCACCACAAAAAACATGGACAAGTGGCAAGATTAACACATATATTTTAAAAATGGATGCACTAGATGAACAAAGAGTAAAATATATTAATCATCTTATGGATGACATACATAAACAGTCTAGTGATGTTTATGAGAGCCTTATAGATAAAGATTTTAAAGAAGCAGAACACAATATAAATAAACTTATATCAGTCTTAAATAATATAAAGTCTACACTTAAAGATGAGATGTAGAAAAAAATTACTATATTTGCTTCATCAATTCTGTGTTGTTTTAAATATGAACTAAGCTTTACGGTTGCTTTCATTTATATTTCTGATCAATATTTAAAGAGCCTCTTTACCGAGGCTTTTTTTATTTTCTTTTTCTTTTCATTCTTCGTTTCTTGGATAGCTTAGACTTTTTAAATCCATCTGTCGCATAGTAAAGCTTTACTTGTTTGTCAGTAAACACTCTTCCACTTGGACTTAAATTTTTATTTCTACCTATTTTTGTGAATGGCATATCTTAAAATAATTTACTTGAACTTTTTGATTTTCTTCTATTTGAAGGTCCAAAAAGACTTGATTTTTTTTCCTTTTTAGAAGGCGTGTAGTCATACATCTTATCCTTCTCCTGTTGTCTTAACTTACGTGCTTTTCGCTTTAACTCTTTCTCTGCCTGTCTTGTTTCATATCCTGGAGAGTCAGGTCCAAACGTTCTCTCCCATAAAGAAAAGTCATACCTCTTCATATCAGATTCACTATCATAACCTTGAAGCATCTCTTCTTTTCTTTTCTTTTTATTGGCAGCATCTTTCTTAGCCTTTCGTAAGCCTTTATACATATTCCCTAATACTATTTTTCTTACGTCTTTGTAAAAAGGAATAAACCCTAGCACACCAAATGTTTCTAGTGGAAGCCTTATAAACCTTTCATCTTGTTGTCTTTCAATAGCATCAGGTTGCACCCTGTCTGATTCAAATAATTTATTTATTCCAAACTCAAGAGTTTTTATCATAGGACTGTATGCAGCAAATAAGTTTGGAGCTATATCTGCAAACTGAGGAGGTCTACCACTCTTTCCTTCTGGAATAATAGTGTACTGTATGGCATCCCTATACTTGTCGTAATCTCCATCTCTCAGGAATTGACCATACCTTTCATTAAGGTATTCTATACCAAGGTTTATAATACTCTTGGTGGCATTACCAAAGTCCCTTCCTAATGCTAAAGATGTAAACGCTGAGAGCATTGCTTGCCCTAACATTTTATCAACAGACTTTATGCCTTGTTCGTCATCATCTTCAAACTGAAAGTTTGAGAAGTCAATGTCTTCATCATCATCATCTTCAGTTAAGTCTTTAATAGCTTCTGCTACAAGTGTACCCATAAATGTATATGCTATCATACGAGTTGTTACACCTGCAAGTAAAGCAGCACCCTGTCTTTTGTTGATTTGTCCGTTACCTACGGCAGCCATTATTCCTGTCCTAGCAGTTATGTATTCAAAGATTAAAAACCTAGTCATAAACCCATTAAAAGCATTAAACCCTCTTAATAATATTCCTTGGTTTGGTTTTACAGTCCCTTTAAGAATTCCCATAAAAGCATTATCGGTAGCTCCCATAGCAACTGATCTGTTGTCTGCTAGCGTCTTAGCATCATTCAATTCAGTAGCATACTTGTCCATGTAAGCCTCGTCATTGGCTGCAATCTTATCAAAGTCTGGAGACTTACCAGTAAGTTGTTTGAATCTATTTTCAAATGCACCAAACCACATCGGTTGCATTACTAACTTATCAGGTGCGGATATCAATGAATCAGCAGTGAACTCAACACCTTTTATCCATCTCTGACCAGTCTTGTTCCAAAATGTTAGTATTGTGTTTTTAACTTTTCCTTTAGCTCTACTAGCAGTAACACCTGCTGCTTGATTTAAAATTCCTGTATCCACAAATTTACCAGACAACCCTGTAGAGAACACTCTGTTTGTTTGTGTACTATTAAGGTTATTCATAACCTGTTTGCCTTCAGGACTTGCTAAAAGTTTTCTGTTTTTTATTCCTGATATTATACCTTTAGGGTCTATAAAAACTCCTGCAAGTATGTTGCTTAAAAGTTCATATGAAGCTCTAGGGACTCCTGCAAGTATTGCTCTGTATCCTTGTTTTTGTATATAGTCTATAGTTTGATCTGCAAGAGTGTTTTGAGTTAATGCATTACTTAATAAGTTTTCTATGTGTTCTACAGAGGCATCACGAATGGCATTAAACTTTCTTCTATTGCTTACAGACATATTTCCATCCTCATCGGATAGATTTTTTTCTATCTGATTAAGTGTTCTTCTAGCAGTTCTAATTGGCTCTGTTAAATTAAAGTCCATTAAGGTATACTTAGCACCTCTTTGAACAGACGCATACACATCAAAGTTTAAAGGCGATACCTTACCTGTTCTTTCAATTAAACTCTTAGCTTTTGTGGATGGCTTTAAGTATTTGTTAAACATATCAGATATCTGAGACGTCTCCGTTTCAATAATGTCTGACTTAGAAACATCAGGTATAACACTCAAGTGAGTATAATTTTTAAGAGGTGTAATCTTGTTTCCTCTAATTATATTAGCAGTATAAACTGCCTTGTCAGTCATAGACTTGTTTATCTCTTCTAAAGCTCTAATTGAATTTCTTTCTGCAACATTAAAAGATTCATATAATTGGTCAATATCAAAAGGCTTAGTTCCATTAGCAGTATATTTATCAAGTATCTCCTGAAGCATTATAGCATCAGTCTCGGTGTAACTTGTTGTCTCTGTCTTTATTCTTTTGATAGTGGCTTTCAAAAAGTCTTCAACACTATTCACCTGCTTACTGTCTGGGTTACTTAAAAACTCTTGCTGAATAAGATAAGACATCTGCTTATACTTAGACATAGTAACCTTATTTGGGTTACGACCAAAAGACTTAAACACTGCCTGCTCTACTTTTTCTATTTTAGCCTGCACCTCTTTTATAGCCTTAGTGTATTTAGCTGAAGCTTCAGCAGACCTTTTAAATATAGAGTTAAATATATCTTTAGTTTTAAAGTCTCCAAACACTTGGTCAATATAGAAAGTAGGGTTACGTCTTTGTAATTCAGACGTAGGAGTTTTCCCTGTTTTTCCAAACTTAGATTTTAGGTTTGCATAAATCTTACTTAGTGGTAGTAGTTTACTTCTTTTTATTGCGTTAGACCCTAATTTGGCATCATTAATGGCATTCATTTTGCCTACCATTATTTGAGCATAGTGTGGGAGGTATCCGTTGTTTATGTTATCAATTACTTTAAATAAATTTTTCAAGTCATCTAGAGACAAGTCATTAACTGCATCAGTTTTTAAAAGTTTTTTAAACCTTTTAGCTAAGTCTCTTTCTAGCCTGCTTGGGAAAACCGATGGGTCAACTTCTTTTGTTTCGTTAATATCCTCAATAACACTCTGTCTTTCTGCTTCAATTTCTGCTTCCGTTTTAGGTGTTGCAGGTTCTGCAGGTTTAATCTGAGACTTGTACTTCTTCATTACCTCATACTCACGTTCAGTAATAACCTCATTGTCAAGCATTTGTTTGATAGTTGCAGCGTAGTCTACTCCATTGTCACCCATTACCTTCTCAGCATTTTCATACCTATCTGCAAGCTCAATAGCCATAGACTGCTCCTCGTCTAACTGCTGAAGAACATCCTCTGTTAGTTGTATAACTTGTTCCATTGGAGGTAGTGACAAAACAGTTTCTCTCTTGCCAAATATATTAATCAACTCCATGTATTGATCTAACACAGAGTCAGGTATTAGAGATGGTTTTACAGAGAACAGTCTCTGTAGTTGGTCTACTAATCCTTCAGCGATACCTAGCTTTGTAGACACATTCTTTCTAGCCTTACCTTTCTTGGCATTCGCTATCATCATTTTGTTTCCGTAGTCAGCGTCATTAAATACCTTTGTCATGTACTCCACAAACCTTTCTACAGTGATTGGGTTATTAAAGTCATCAGGTACTTTGTTTATTACAGACACCATCTTACTAGGCGTAAGCTTTCCTTCCTTTGTAAGCTCTCTTAGCGAGGCAACAATATCCTTTTTTATATCCTTGGCTATTTTTTTCTGGTCGTTAAGAGCCTTAAATATTTTTCGTTGTTCGTCTGGAGTTATCTTTAAAACATTCTTAATCTCTGTGATTGCTTTCTTTATAGATGATGTTCTCTTTCTTGTTGGTTTCTTACTAGGCTTTTTCTTTCCACTAGGCTTCTGCTTACGAATAGAAGGTGCGTCTGGGTTAAAAGTTTTATTAGTTCCATCGGCTAACTTAGATTGATTAGATTCAAAAGTAACATAAGAGTCTGTAAATTTTTGTTCACCTGTAAACAAATCAAAATCAGAATGAGTTTTAGAAGAGTTTACTGTAGATACAAACCCCCCTGCATCTAACAACTCCTTGATTCTATTGTTATCTTGAGAGGTTAACTCTGTGCCTTTATTATTTTCAATAACATACACATTACCTTGATTAGAACTGAATGTTATAAAAGGTCTAGATTCACTTTCACTTTGTAAAACTACATCGCCAACAAATACATTACCATTATTTCTTACATAAATTTTTGAAGATTGTTCGTCAATTATATAACTCATTTTAGAGTCTTGAGAATCAAAAGCATTTTCATAGACCAACCCATCATACCCCTCGTTTTCTAACACACTTATTAAAGCATCACTTTGTTTGGTGACTAAAGCATTGGAATCATAATATTCATCTTCTGTTAGGTTTTCTTCTATATCATAAAATAAATTTTCTAAAGTTTCAAATTGTTCATCATTTATAATGTCATTCTTTATCAGTTGTTGTATTAAAATAGGTGGGTCAAACCTATGGCTATCTTCAACACGAAGAGGATTTCTTATATTTAAAAAAACATTTATTTCTCTTTCAAATTGTTCACCTTTGGCTATAGATAAATCCTCTTTTATAGATGGTTCTCCAAAATGAAAACCTGTTTCTTTGTACTTAAATACATCAAAATAATTATTTGTAAAATGTGATACAGGTAATGGTTCTCCGTTCTCATCGACAACCTTGCTTGAGTTTTCAGGGTCTGTCTCCCAATTACCAAACCAATTCTTAAATGCAGGTGTCCGAACTAATTTATATTGTTCAGGAGTTAAATTACTTGGATTTCCATTTGGAGCTAAATCAATTTGCTTACGAGACTGAGGTGTATCTTTTATTACTTTTTCTTGTTTTGTTCTAGGGTTAAACATTATTGGAAACCCTTCAGGATTTTTACCAAATGAAAGGTAATACCCTGTAGGAGTACCTCTTCGTCTTCCTTCTGTAATATATCTTGTTTCTACCCTAAGACCAAAACGTCTAGCAGCTCTTTGTAGTTCTCCAAGTGGCGTAGTTCTATATGGAATGTATCCATTCTTTTTCATATAAAATGTATCAGCCATCTTGTTAAGACGCTTCATATCAATCTGCTTACGTGATTGTGGAGCATCAGAAATATCTGCAGGAATTATAGATGTTTTCTGCTTACGAGACTGAGGTGCGTCATCTAATTCATAAAATGATCCGTATTCCGTTGGACTAACGGCTGGAGTTTTATAAATTTTATTACTAGCTCTCATTAAGTAATCTCTTGCAGCAGGTCTGTTTTGAGGTAGATGTAGCGTAGGAGGTTTTCGATTAACTTGTCTTATATGTGCTGGATAACTTGGATGTGTTCCTGCATAATATTCAACCTTGCCATCTACTTCAATTACTCCATAAATGTCTCCAGTATTCAATCCTTTAGTAATTTGTTCTGCAGCTAATGAAGCAATTAAGTCTACTAAACTGTTTGCCGTTTTACTTGTCTTGCCTCCTACTAAAGTTTTAGAAGGATCACCACCTAAAATTTTAGTCAGTTTAGAGTTTTTCTTTTTTAAATCTCCAAGTCTTTTATCTTTACCTATCTCTGTAATTATTCTCTCCATTACAGTTCCACGAGCTTCAAAAGTTGCGTTCTTTTTATCTCCAAAAAACTCTCTTAACTGAGAAACCATTTGCTGAGACGTTCCTTTTAAATCTACATTACCTCCACCAAAATCTTTTATTACTTTTTTAACGGCAGTTCTTACAACTGATTTAGGTAAAATGTTTTGAGTAAGTAAAACATCAATTATGCCAAGACTTGAATTAACACCAGCAGCACTACTAATTAATTTCTTATCTGTTCCTTTAGTTAAGGTAAGATATCCTTTTCCTCCATTAGCCTCCACACTTCTATTAATCATGTCTGCTAATTTAGTTGCAGTTGTTTTATCTCCTGCAGCCCAAACATCTCCAAACTTAGTTACAAAAAACAAACCTCCTTGACCTTCGAATATTTTGTCTCCGTTAAAGTATATTTCACCAACCACCATATCGTCAGGAGAAGTAATTGCAGTTTTATTGCCTCTAAATTCTTCAAGGTTTTCTGGCTCAGTAATTCTTCCATCTTTTACGTACTGAGATATTTTTTCATTTTCAGTATATACAACTTCAAAATCACCATTTTGCTTTCTACTTAAAAATTGAGAAGGATTTTTTACGTATTTGTTTTTATCTAATATCTTTACATCCTGCTCTGTAATCTCTTGTCCTGCTTCTACCTTTGCAGATACTACGTTTAGCAAGTCAATAACCTCAGCGTCAGTAAACTTCTTAACTCCTAGTATACTAGCTAGTTTGTTAATCCATCTCTGTACTAAGTTCTGCGTTGGCTTATCTAAAGACTTATACTCCGATGCTAGTATTCCAAATAACTCTGCAATACTCTCCTCGCTTTGAAGTGCAGAGTCGTAGTTGTCAGAGTGTTCTTTTAGTTTCTGTAGTAGCTCTGGAGACGCAGTCTTCTTAACTGCCTTTAACATCCTGTCAGTGATGGCTTTAGCCTGCTTATTGGTGATTCCATTTCGTAGTAACAACGCATGGAACACCTCGTGTGCAACAGTGTTATCCTGAACCTTTGTTGCGTTTATATGGATAGTCTTTGTGCTAGGATTATATTCCCCTCTTGTAGACTGCTCTCTCGTGTCTTCTCCTGTAGCTTTACGATAAGATGCATCATCATTATGAACAACTATTTTAATGTCCTTATCAAGCTTATTTAAAGCCTTTCTAGCATTGTCTACTTGCTTTTCTACTTTAGTAATTTTCTTTTCTACTTTAGTGACTTGCTTTCTAGGTTTCTGAGTAATCTTTTCTAAAGCCTTCTTAGCCTTTCTAATCTCTGATTTTTTTTGTTTTAAATCTTCTCTATAAGATTCAATGACACCATCCCTTTCATCTTTTAAATCCTCTTGTTCAGCTACCTTTTCTTCTATCGCTTCAATCTTTTGTTCCTTTGATAGCTTTTTATCTTTTCTTATTTTAGCCTTCTCTTCCTTAATTCTAGCAACCTCTTCTTTGTAGTTATCTTGTTCAAGGGTTATCTCCTCTAAAATGGTTTCAGCACTCATCTGATCATTCTCAATCTCATTCTCAAGCCTTGATATTTCTGGGTCAGTCTGAGGCGTAGCAGGGGTTTCTAATTTAAATCGTTTCGTAACATCTTTAACAAAGTCATTAAATTGATTATCAGTCATAGCAAGCAAATCTTTTACCTTTACTGATATTCCTCCCATTATAACTTCTCCATTGTCTTCTCTAAAGTTTGGACTAAGTTCTACAACTTGATTTACTCTTTCATTTTTTGAAGTAGGAGCTACCTCTACCTCAGCTTGTTCTTCTACTTTTACCTCTGCTTTGGGAGCAGGAGCAGGAGCAGGAGTAACAAGCATATTAGCCTCTACCTTTGTTCCATCACCAAACGCTTCTGCATACGCAGGAGCATTTGCAATAACATCTTTAGCCATTGCTTTTGTACCTACCTCAATTATTTGTCCTGTAACCTTATTAACAATCCACCATTTATCACTTGTCTTATTTCCTTCTTCATCAAATAAAGCTTGCTCTTGTCCTTGACGATTATCTAGTATTTCAAAATCTTTAGACCATATTTTCTTATTGGTCTTGTTCATTTCGTAAACCACTTCATCATCAACCTCTACCTCAGCTTCAGGCGTTACATCCAAGCCTGCTGCTTTACGCTGCCTGTCAGACATTCTAGATTCTAACTTAGGATTTATTACAGTCTTAATATCTACCTCTTCAGTGCTTTTAATATCTCCTTCTGTACTAACACTAACATATTCTTCGTTTGTGAGTGTGTTATCTTTTGAAATTGTTTCCTTAGAAAAAACAGTACCTTTTTCATCTGAAAGTTGTATCTTCCTACTACCATCAAGTTGAGTGGTTACTGTAGCAATGTTTGTTTCACCATTATCATCTTCATATGTAATCTTTTGTTGCGATACAGGTATTTGAGAGTCGTTATATCTTTCTTCTTTTACCTCTGTCTCTTCTTTAGAAGTAACCTCTACCTCTGTATCCGTTTCTGTTTGCTGGTCTTTATTAAACAACTCAACTGCTCGTTCTAAATTTTGTTGTTCAGTTATTTCAAACTCTTCATCACCTTTTGCCTCAGACTCTTCTACTAACTCTTTACTAGCCTGCTCTATATATTTTAATTGCTCACTCTGTTCAAGCTCTCTAAAGGCATCTACCTCAGTGTCAACCTCAGCTTCTAGCTGATTCTCTTGTAAATCTTTTATTTTGGCTTTAAGTATACTAGCCTTTTCCTTAGCAACCTCAGTCTTGTTCCCTTCTAATTTACTAAGCTCTAGTTGTAGCTTTGTTATTTCAGCTAAAGTCTCAGGGTTAATATCAGGGTTAGCTTCTAGTATTAATCTCTCAGTATTTAATTGTAATATTCTATCAGAAAGTTTGTCTGCCCTACCCTCGTAATCGTTGTCAATCTTTATTTTTGTAGACTGTAGTTGGTCTAAAGTCATGGTTTCTATAAGGTTGTCTATAGTCTCTACGTCTACCTTCTTTCCGTTTACCCTATACTTTGGCTTTGAAAACCTTGCAGATATAACATCCTTTATACCACCTGGAGCTTCAGCAATACCCTCTAATGCAATCTCAGAAATATCAAATTCTTGACCTTTAGTCTTACCTAACAAGTCTATATTAGTAACTCCAATACCTGCTGATTCACCTACAGACCCACCTACTGATTCAACTCCTGACGCAGCTAAAACAGATTTAATTTTTGTGCCTTTAGTTGCACCTTTACCAGCTTTACTAAGAATTTTACCTGCAACCTTACCACCTAACCTACCTGTAAACGCATCAATTACACCAATAGTTATACCTCTAGCTAATGCCTTGTTTCGTATGCTTGTGTAAATTTCTTCGTTGGTTATAGCCTCTCTAATTTTTTCAGGAGTAAGCTCTCCCTCAATCTCTTCTTGTAGTAACTCAGAGAATGTAGCACCCATTTCAAGAACTGATCCTGCTGCTGCAAATGCGTATGGAAGCGTTGCTGCTGCACCTGTAATAGCTCCTGCTGCTGCACCACCTACTGTTCCGATAACAGGCAAAGCTACTGTCCCTCCTGCTGCACCTGTAGTAGCACCTACTGCTGCACCTGAACCTAATATTGTACCTGCAGCTACTCTAGAGTCTTTATTGCTAGCCATGGAGGTGACAGAGCTAAGTATAACTTCAGGAATAACTTGAAAACCTGACTTGTACAACCCCATAACAACTCCCATAAAACCTTTTCCGTTTTCTTCGTAGGTCTTTTGGTACTCCATCATCTCATCAGATGGACCTAGTTTTTGTGCCTCTTTATTGGCTTCGATAAAACTATATATGTCTTCATCGGTAGCGTTTGCACCTCGTAGTAGTATGTCCGATGCATCCTCAGCAACCTGACCTTGGTAGTAACCAGTAGCAACACTACGAGCCATGTCATCTACAAAGTCCCCTAAACCTGCTTGTGTTACTGCATCAAAGCCTCTTAGTATGTCACCAAAAGTTCCTTCAAAGTAATCTTGCTCAGTCTGTGGTTGTGTAGCCGAAGAAATGTCTTCCGTAACCAATCCCCCATCTTGATCTTGAGCGATAAAATCTGATTCGATTTTTTTTTTTAATGGATTGCTTACCCCAATAAGTTGTGCAAATGCGTCAGCATCTCCATTATAACCTGTGTTTGTAAACTGATTAAATCCATCATTAAATGCATCAGAATTTGTGCTTATTAATATTTTAAAATCAGCTTCTGTTCCTAAGTAACCAGTGCTTTTAAATTCTTCGTATAATTCTTTAAATGCTTGTTCGTTCATTAGTTTGTGTTATATTTAGAGCCGTCAATTACAGGGTCGGTAGATGTTGATGTTTTTGTGTTTTTTTCTCTTTTATCACTCTTTAAAATTTCTTCTATTGTAGAGCCTGGATTGTCTTTTTCCCATTTTGTTTTTTCAACATCAGTCATATTTGATAATTTATTTCTTAACTCCTTATCTAAACCTAATTGTTTATATACTACTCTTATTATTATAGGCAGCTTAGTTCTTATATTGTCTTGAGTAACCTTAAAAACTTTATCTACTCCTGGTATTGATATATCATATGTATTAGCACCAGTGTCTACGGCTATTGCTCCTAATTTATTAAATTCTTTATCAAACTTAAAAAGATTAGGAATTAAACCTTCGTCATCATCTCCGTACAATGTAATGGCTTGTTCAACTTTTTTGTTAACAAACGTGTCAAATGAAACGTCAAAAGTTGCTTCTTCAGTAGTATCATCACCTCTTCCTGCACTTGTTCCTTCAAATGATTTATCTTTTCCACCAAATATTGATTCCGTACTTAATCCTTTTTCTCTTTTAGCTTTGTTTTCAACCCCATGAATCTCTACACCTGCTGCTGCCCAATCTACATAGTTGTCAGTTATAGGAATAGCATTATTTCCAGTTCTATTTCCTGCAGGGTTTACATACCTCACTTCCATAAAGTCTTTACCATTTCTTGAAACAAAGTCTATTCCAATTAAAGTGTTTTCAGCTTGTTTATTGTATGGACTAGAAATAATAGAACTGACAATACTATTTCTTTTATTAGAGTCTGTTGTGCTATACAACGAGTTCCACAAGTCAACAACATTTCCTTGCAATTCTTCTTGTTTTCTATTTCCTTTATCTGCTTGTGATTCTTGTCTAGGTTGTGTTTTAGTTTCCTTGCTTCCTAGTTGCTTTTCAATCTGTCTTTTTAAATATTCCTCCGCTACTTTCTTTTGCTTCTTGCCTGCCTCACTTGTAACATCCATAATCATTCTACCTGAACCTGGTTGTTGTGGGTCTTCAACCATAAGAATGGCATTTTCTCCTTGGTCTTTTTTATTAAAGACAGTGTCATAACCTCCAATATAATCTTTAAGAATACTACCCACACTATTTGGCATAACAAGTTGAGAACTAACAATGTCATTTACCATCTTATCATACTCAGGCATCTGCCTAACATCGTCAAGTGTTTGGTAAGGTCCATCTGTTGTTAAATAAGTTTTAGCAAACTTCTTAACCTCAGCATCTAGAGCATTCATTTGATACTTCTGTATTTCTTGACCTAAAGAAAAATTTAATTGTTGAATAGTAGTGAAGCTTCCTGGAGTTTTATCCATGGTCTTAACTGTCTTTCCGTCAATTGTTTGGTCAACTAATTTACCCATACTTACCTGTCCATTGGTAGGGTTTATATAAGCCTCGTGATTTGAAAAGTTTGCAAATCCTTCAAGCCTAGCCAACATATCAGCATCTAGTTGAGACGTAGTACCATCTTGAAACTTCTTCATTCTGTCAGCGTATACTGATTGGTATTTTTTTCCTAAACTAAATAGTTGTGTTGTTCCTTCGGTAAGGTTTGCACGACCAATGTTATAGTCCTTTAAACTTAACTGACCAGACTTTAATAATTTATCCTGCATTAA
>Ga0213868_10001951_pt1 | contig 19873 bp, 19 predicted proteins | sample PICome_9_FD_160087 | JGI IMG/M metagenome (GOLD analysis project Ga0213868, IMG submission 160087) | Coastal seawater microbial communities near Pivers Island, North Carolina, United States - PICO127 | ecosystem: Environmental > Aquatic > Marine > Coastal | place: USA: North Carolina...
CAGGTCCTGATAACCGAGGTCCTCAGCCGCTTGTGCAAAGTCACGCACAAACGAAGGCGAGCCGCCGGTGTCGATCAGCGGCATGGTCACGCCAAGTGTGATGGTCATGGTCGTTCCTTCTTGTCTTGTCTGTTGTCGGGAAAAGTTATGTTCCCCTGGGGACGTAACTTTTCGAGCTGTAGGTCGGAGTTGCCGGACTATGCGGTTTCAGCGGTGATGGCGGCGTGGAGCAGGCCGAGTTGTTCGATCATGGCGTCGACGGAACGAGCGCCTGCCTGAAAGACCGCAGTGGCGTTGAGTGACACCCACTCGAAGCCGAGTTCCTTGAGTCGCACGACGCGTTGTACGACCTGATCATGGTCGGCGTAGTACGCCTTGTCTTCCTCCTTGGAAGGAGGCGGTTGCAGCATCATCTGTAGACCAATACTTGCCGGATCTCGGCCCGCGGCTTCGGCCGCAGCGCGGATGGCGGTTACCGACGCAACGATCGTCTCTTCTTTGGCGAGAGCACTTCCCATCCAACCGTCGCCGAGTTGACCGGTGCGACGCAACGCTGCCTTGCTGCCACCACCGATCCAGATCTCCGGGCCGCCGTCTTGGGCTGGTTTTGGTTCCATCGCCATGGCGGTCGACGAGTAGTACTCGCCGTCGAAGTCAATCTGTTCGTCGGACCAATACGTCCGCAGCAGGGCAATGGCCTCGTCCATGCGGCGCCCTCGGTTGGTGAAGTCTTCTTCGAGCGCGTCGTACTCGGATTCCTGCCAACCAACACCCACACCGAGCCGGACCCGTCCCTCGGACATCAGGTCTATTGTGCTGATCTGTTTGGCGACGAGCACTGGTTGCCGTTGGGGAAGAACCAGGACTTCGGTGGACAGTCCGATTCGGTCTGTCACTGCCGCAAGCTGTGCTAACAAGATGAGGGCTTCGAGCACTGGCATCTTGGGCGGATACATCGGCGGGGGACGCGTGTCTGTGGGAAATCCCATGACGACATGATCGAATACCGCTATCTCGTCGTAACCGATATCTTCGAGCGCCTTGCCGAGCTCTAGCACTTTGGCCGGGCCCTCGCGAAAGGCAACACTGGGGTAGTCAACAGTCAGCTTCATGGTGTCTCCTTGTCAGGGCTCAACGTACATGGCTGCGCTATCTCAGAAGAAGTGTCGGTGACTCGCGGGTTACATTTTCACCAGGATCTCGTTGATCGAAACGACAGGCGGCCCGGCGAACTTGGTCGCAAACTGACTCATGGTCTGCTTGAACTCGTCGCTATCGCGAAGCACGCCATAGGACTCTGCTTTGGCCCAGTGGGCAATCACTGTGATCTCGCTGGTCTCATGATTCGCGGTGAACCAGGCGCCGAGCCAATCGTCGTGGCGTGCCACGAGGTCATGATTCGTAGCTTCGAATAGTGCTGCAAGTTTGGGGATGGAGCCCTCGTTAACCTTGATCCTGGTCACTACGGCAAACATGGCAGTTGGCTCCCTCGTTGTTCGCTTCACAGTCTGGTCGATGGGGCAAAATGTTGCCACGATTCGTTCCTGTGTAAGAGTCGTAGCAGCGATCAAGGGGGACATAATGGATTTCGACTACAGCCCAAAGGTGATGGAAGCCAAGGAACGCCTCGAAGCGTTCATGGAGGCCCACGTCTACGAACGTGAGCGAGAGCACCACGATTTCGTCATGGACGGTGCCAATCTGTGGAAGCAACCTCCGGTGATCGTGGAGCTCAAGGTGAAGGCAAAAGAGGCCGGGATCTGGAACTGGTTCTTGCCAGCCGAATACGGCGAGTGGAGCCCGGGGTTTACCAACCTTGAGTTTGCGCCGTTGGCCGAAGTCATGGGTCGTATGCCGTGGTCGTTCGAGGTCTTTAACTGCTCGGCTCCAGACCGGGGCAACATGGAGGTGCTGGCCAAGTTCGGTAGCGCGGCCCAACAAGACCAATGGCTGCGGCCGCTGCTAGCGGGCGAGATTCGCTCGACATATGCGATGACCGAGCCACAGGTAGCGTCGTCTGATGCCACCAATATGCAGCTCACCATTGTGCGCGACGGTGATGAGTATGTGCTCAACGGGCGTAAGTGGTGGAGCAGCAACATCATGCATCCGAACAACGAGGTGCTGATCACCATGGGTCTCTCGAACCCCGAGGCAACCCGTCATCAGCAACACTCGATGGTGCTGGTTCCTCGAGATAGCGACGGGCTCGAAGTCGTGCGATGTGTCGAGGTGTTCGGTAACTATCACTCACCAGCGGGTCACGGCGAGCTGAAGTTCACCAACGTTCGTGTTCCTGTGGACAACATCATCATGGGTGAAGGTCAGGGTTTCACGATCGCGCAGGGTCGCCTGGGGCCAGGTCGGTTCCAGTACGCGATGACCAACGTGGGTATGGCGCAGCGCATGATGGAACTCATGTGTGCTCGTGCTGACCAGCGAGAACCGTTCGGTCGCAAGATCAGCGAATACTCCTCGGTCCGCCAAGACATCGCTCGGGCCCGATGCTCGATCGAGCAGGCCCGACTGCTTGTTCTGAAGGCTGCGGCCGAGATGGATAAGTCCGGAGCCAAGGGTGCTCGCGACTACATCTCGATGGTCAAGATCATCGGCCCGAAACTGGCTCAAGACGTGGCCGAGCGGGCCATGCAGGTCTTCGGCGGCAAGGGAGTCAGTGGCGATACCCCGATCGCTGACATGTATGTGACTGGCCGCCTTATGCGGATCGCCGACGGTCCCGACGAAGTACACATGAACCAGTTGGCCAAGTTCACGATGGCCCAGGTCGAACTCCAGCGTCAGGCCGGTACGGGCGGGATCGACTGGTTCGGCGACTGATCGCTCTAGATCCTGCGGATCATGGCCTCTTGAGTGCAGCTCAGGGCCAATGTTCCAGCGCTGTCGAAGAGTCGTCCGTGGGTGAGGCCTCGGCCGTCGGCGGCAACGTCGCTTGACTGGTCGAACAGCAACCATGTGGCTGGGTCGACGTCGTGATGGAACCAGGTTGCATGATCGAGACTGGTCATCAGGTGGGTGGTGAAGGGTGCGCCATGAGGGAGTACGGCGGTGAACATGATCGTGCTGTCTGAGAGGTAGGCAAGTGCGACTTGTCGTTCCCGGTGCGTGGTCGTAGTTGGTCCCGATGAGCGGGCCCAGACCTGGAGTTCAGCTTGGCGCCCGGGTGATGGTTCCATAAACGGCTCGCTGATCAGTTCCATCTGAATGCGTCCGGCGACAGTGGGTGGCAGGGTGATCGACGGCATACCCCGGGCTGAGCGCTCCGCGACCACTTGGTCAACGGTTGGCACGACCGGAGCGGTCGGGCCACGTTCATCGCCATCCTCGGCTGGTTTGAATGTCGCCATAAGATGAAACACCGCGGAGCCCTCTTGCATGGCGGTAACGGCCCGGATGTCTCGTCGATATCCGGAACGGAGACGGTCCACTCGATAGGTCAGTTCAGCATCGGGATTTCCCCGGGCCAGGAAGTGAGCGTGGAACGACTGCGCCAGCTTTGGTTCTTCGACGGTCATGAATGCAGCGGCCAGAGCCTGCCCCAGGAAGTGGCCCCCGTAGATGCCGAGCTGCCCGTAGGTTTCGGTGAGACCGGCAAAGGTGTCGGGTTCGTCGGTAGGGGTGACGGCAAGGAGTTCGGTAAGCGTCAGGTCAGGGTCTGCGGTTCCGACCAGCGGCGCCGGGACGTGCGCTGAGGGGTCTGGGGTTGCGGGGGCTGGGGTCATGCTGGATCAGCCCGCAGCGCTTGGATTGGTCATGGGGAGTTCGTCGTCGGTCGTCCACTCCATAAGGCTTGCGTCGTAGACGGCAACATTGGTCTTGTCGAACAGGGCCAGAGCAAACGCGTCGACGGTGGCAGCGATCGCTCCACCGCAATAGGTGATGACGTTTCGCTCACTGAGCAGCCCCGCGTCGACCAGATGGGTATGCATGATGTCAGCGTCTACGAACGCGGCTGTTTCTGCATCGATGAGCGAACGGTACGGAACGTTCACCGCACCGGTGATATGACCGGACCTGGGTCCATAGGACGTACCGGTGCCGTCGAAGCTGTCGGCCGGCAGAGCGTCGACTAAGCATGCTGGCGCCTGGGCGCCGTCGGCATCGATCCCTTGTACCGCAGCGAGCACGTCGTCCTTGGTGGCTCGGGCAGATTCCCAGCCAGATGCTGGCACGAATGGCGCTGTTTCTGGGACTGTCGAGGGCTGGTCGGTCAACGGCCGCCCTTCGGCCTCCCACCGCTCCAGGCCACCGTGCAGGATGGCGCAGTCGACGCCGTAATGGTGCAGGGTCCACCATGCACGGGTGCACCACATGGTGCCGGAATCGATGCCGTCACGTGGTGTTCGAGCCACGAGGACCACCTTGGTTTCCGGCCCCACACCAACGGCGGCGAGCGAGGCGACCACCTCGTCGGGAGTTGGCCACATCCACGGAAGCGCGGCGTCTTGATTCGAAAGCACGCCCTTGCCTGCGGACACGTCGAAGAACAACGAGCCGGGAATATGGCTGTCGTGATAACACTCGGCCTCTGCTCGGTTCTCGAGCTTGCTGGTCAGCTTGGCGGTGACATCGAGAACTCGAACGTCGGCGTTGTCGAGTTGGCCGGCGAGCCATGCGGTTGTCACGAGGTACTCAGGTTTAGTGAAGTTCATGCACCTCTGACACTAATCACTACCGCTCGCGGTGTTGACACCCCGGTTGTTGGTGGAGGGTCAGCAACTCAGATCAGGAGCGCTCGACGATTCGATACACCAGCATCTGTTCGTTGGCTCCTCAGAGCAGTGCCTCTTCAGGTTGACGCGAAGTGCTGATTGCAAACCTTGGAGCGTCTGGCGCCCCACCCCATCGCATCGCGGGCAATGACTGGCATAGGAGTATGGATTTTGTGGCGGTCATCGTTGAAGTTGGTGATGGAACTGGTTGATGCAACGACCCAGTGGCGCAACCGACGATCCTCTAGTGTGCTGCTGGGTGAGGGTCGACCGATGAAGATCACTTCGATACGTTGTGCTGCTGTCAAGGACCCATCGATGCTCGGGCGAACTCGCACACCGAGTGCGAGCACCGAACTCCAGTTTATGAATCCGATCGCGTCCATGGGCCCGGGTCGTGGTCGAGCCTCGAGGTTCGAGCCTCCGTGGGGCGAGGCCATCTGTATGGTCAAGTTCGACACTGGCGATTGGGGCGTGGGCCTGACGGCGCATGCAGGCGTGGTTGTTCCGCTGATCAACGACTACTTGGGCCCGATGATTCTCGGAGAGTCGGTGACTGCGGTCGACGACATCGTTGAGCTGTGGGACGTTATGGCCACGGTGTTGACGGCCAACATCGGTATTGGTGGTGTCGCGAGTTATGCGATCAGCGCGGTCGACCTCGCTCTATACGACGGGCTGGGAAAGCGACTCGGGGCACCGGTGTTCGAGTTGCTCGGCGGCCCCGCATGCCGAGAGTTGGACTGTTACGCGACAGGAGCAGACGTGCAACGTTTGGTTGACTTCGGTTTCACTGCCTTCAAGATTCCGTGTCCTTGGCCCGATGACAGCGCGGCGGCGGTCGACAGGGTGGTGGCAGCGTTCGATGAGGCTTGTTCGATAGCAGGCGTCGATGCCAAGGTGATGATCGACTGCTGGGCTGTCATGGACGTGGACGCCGCCGTACGCATCGGCGAGGCGTTGGCCCCGAGCGCACCGTGGTGGATCGAGGACTATGTCAGTCCGCAGGACTGGACTGGCTACGCGGCGGTCCGAGCCCAGCTTCCCGATGCTCGGCTCGCGGCGGGTGAGCGTTGGTTCACTCACGAACCGTTCCGTCGGCATGCGGAACTCGGCACTATCGATGTGGTGCAGCCCGATCCTCTGTGGGTCGGCGGTGCCACCCCGACGGTTCGAATCGCCAAGATCGCGGCCGAGCACGATCTCGACATGGCTATTCACTGCGCAGCGAACGACGCGTTCGGTCAACATCTCGCGTACGCGCTCAAGCCGAACACGCTCGCCGAAATGTACATCGGCGCAGCGACGAGCCTTGCCGACGCTTATCGGTCGACTCCCGGCATGGCGATTCCGGTCGACGGCGTGCTGGTGCCTACCGAAGCTCCTGGCTTCGGCATCGAACTCACCATCGATGCGATCGAAGCAGGCACCTAACTCGATCGGCCAGAGCCAAGACGCGCCGAGGGATGTCGAGGGGCACAACCCAACCCAGTGTCACGGCCGACTTCTCGGAGGGCCGCTATGTCCGAGCTGTCACTTCTCGCTTTTACGGCGTCGCTCCACCATCTGGGCTAGGTGTTTCTCACCATTCATGGGTTCGGTGTGGCCCTTGGCTGCCGCAGGGCCCATGTCCGGGAGCGTGATACGGCCGGCTGGAATTAGGAGCTCGAAGCGTTGCCGTTGCGGAAGCCCACATTGCATGTCGTCGCACGCCTGCCAGCGCACTTCACCCCTGATCGTGACCACCCTCTGTCCGTCGACCTGGTCGCCTGCTGTGCCGTTCTGCGTGATGGGCTGTCGCAGGGTGATGTCACCGTCGTAGACGTCGAGGGTTTCGCCGGTGCCGCTGAGAGTGAGGGGCCGGGTATCGGGCTTCACCGTCTCGAACGCCATGAGGCCCGGCGTGTCGTCGAGCTCAATCGAGGCCGCGACCATACCCTCAGGTACCGGATCGTCGTAGAGATGTTGGCCGTGCGGAACCGAGAAGCGAGCGACCAGGTCGCGCTGGGTACCCGGAGGTAAGTCAGGGCCCTCGATGTCGATCGTGACCTTCACGTCTTCGACCGGCGTGGTGTCGGCTGGTTCGAGCGTGAAGTCATTGCCCCTGACCGCAGCGATTAGCTGCTCGGGGCCGACCCGGACTGCGAGGCTGTGCTCGAAGAACTTGTGCGTGATCACGCCCGCATCGTCGATGACATAAGTGCCGGGGAAAGGGATGCCATACCAGGGGTGGTCGTCGGGCGGTATGAGGGTGTTGAGAATGCCGAAGGACTCGATGACTACCGAGTCGGGATCTGACAGGAGCGGAAAGGTGATGTGGTGGGCTGCGCTGAAGTCGGCCAAGGCGTCGGGCTCGTCGTAGCTAACGGCATACAGCTCAACACCGGCCTCTACGAGTGCTTCGTATCCCCGTTGCAGCTCGACCAGCTGCGTGCGGCAGGGTGGTCACCAGACTGCGGACCGAAAGAAGACGACCACCGCGGGCTTGCCCGCCCGGTCACGATGAAGGTCGACCGTCGAGTCGTTGTGGTGGCGAGCGACGATGTTCGGGAGCGGGGTGCCAACATCGGGCCCGGTAGGGAACTCTCCCTTCGGATCACGTCGTGGCCCGTTGCCGGGCTTCACCGGCCCGGCAAAGCCGTCGATGTCCAGCCAGAGCTTTCCGGGGCCAGGGTTCGCCGTGGTTTCGACTTCGATCTCCATGGACAAACGGTACTTACGCTGCCCGACGTCGTCAATGTGGGCGGATTGTTGGGAGAGTCGTGCCGGGTGTGGGACTCAGATCAGCAGCGCCTGGGCGGCGTCGATGAGTAAAGGAAGCCGCTCGGCGACCGTCTCATGGCGCTCGTTCGATGAGTTACCCATCTTCCACCGGTGGTGGAGTTGTTGCACCACGACGCCGGTTTTCCACTGGGCGAACGCGTCGTACCAGCCTGCTTTGTAGACATCGAAGCCGGTGCGCGCTCCATATCGTTCAGTGATCTCGGCTCGGGTGGGCAGGCCCATCGCTGCCATGCCGTCGTGGCTTGCTCGTATGGCTTCACCGTCTACGGGGTCGGGCCAGTAGTTGAGCAGAGTGCCCAGGTCGGCGAGAGGATCGCCAAGTGTGGTCATATCCCAGTCGAAGAAGGCGATCACATGGTCGGGGTCGGTGGGGTCGAACATGCAGTTGTCGAGCTTGATGTCATTGTGCACCAGCGAGACACGCTGCGGATCGGGCAAGGTCGATTCAAGGCGTGCGTGCAGCGCTGCCATGGCCTGGTCATAGGCAGGGTCAGCGACAAGATCCCAACGCTTCTTCCAACCGGCGACCTGGCGGGCCATAAAACCGTCGGGACGGCCGAGGTCTCCCAGCCCAGCAGTCACGGGATCCAAGAGGTGGAACTCGGCCATGGCATCAACGAGAGCCATGCCCATGCGATGCCCGACCCGGTCATGATGACGCATCGTTGGTGGGATCACACCTCGAATGACCTCGCCATGGCGGCGCTCCATCACAAAGAAATCGGCGCCGGCCACATCGTGGTCGTCGCAGAACACGTACGCCCGAGGCGCCTTGTCGAAGCTTCGCCACAGCTGCGATAGCACTTTGTATTCGCGCCGCATGTCGTGGGCACCAGGCGCAATCGTGCCGAAGGGAGGTCGGCGCAGGACCAGTTCGTGGTCACCGAACGCAATGAGATAGGTCAGGTTCGCCGACCCGTTCGGGAATTGGCGCACGTGAAACTCACCGCTGTTGATGAGTTCTGGCGGGAGTTCGAGCCGCAATAATGCCTCGATGGCGCCCCAGTCGAGGTCCTCGCCTGACCGGACGACATCGGTCTCGGGTTCGGGTATGTCGTGAAAGGGATCGACCGGTGTGTCTTCACTAGAAGGAGCAGTCATAAGAGAATCATCGATGCCAGGCACCGCTAGAAGCAAGCTGAGGTGCTGGCTGGGAGGACGAATAGGGTCACACCTATGACCGACAACGACGCCAACGATTCACCAGAGGAATACGGGGAGTTCCCGCTGAAGTCCTATCTGGGGATGGAGATGACTGGCGATGAACCTGGCGTCGGGATTGCCACGCTCGACATTGGACCTGAACATCTGAACCCGAACGGTGTGGTGCACGGTGCAGTTCTGTTCGCGTTGGCCGACACCGCTATGGGTAAGTCAACAATGAGCGTGATCGAGGAACCCGGCGTGTATTGCGCGAGCATCGAGGTCTCGCTGCGGTTCATTCGACCGGCCATGTCGGGCGGCATGACGGCGACAGCAACGGTGGTAAAACGGGGCCGCAGCATCGTGCACCTCGAAGCACGCGTTGTGGGCGACGACGAACGGCTCCTCGCAACCTCGGCCGGCACCTTCGCCATCTTGGGCGGTTAGAGAACTCTCGGGGTTTCGGCAAGGTCAGCGCGCAACTTGTACTTCAGGATCTTGCCGCCGACAGTCTCGGGAAAGCTGTCCATGGCGATGACCCGCTTCGGCGTTTCGAAGCCTGCTAGTCGGTCGCGGCAGAACGCGATCACTGCCGATTCGTCAAACTCCTCGTCCGGCGCAAGGATCACACAAGCCGTTACCATTTCGCCCCAGGTGTCGTCAGCAACCCCAACGACGGCAGCACGGGCGATGGATGGATGCTGTTGCAGCACTGATTCAACGCGGATCGAGGAAACGTTTTCGCCGCCGGACTTCACCATGTCCTTGTAGCGATCCACCATGATCCGGTGGCTGTCTTCGTCATAGGTGAAGGTGTCGCCGGAGTGCATCCAGCCGCCCTTGAAGGCCTCTTTGGTTGCTTCGGGATCGCCGTAATAACCGGAGAACATGGCGGGCGATCGATACACCGCTTCTCCGTGGACACCGGGCTGGCCGCGCAAGTCATTGCCGTCAGCGTCCATGACGGTTGACCCCAGCAGGGGCGCTGGCACGCCGACATAGTTTTGCGCTGGCGCGGTTGCTTCGAACAACTCTCGGTGCCGATTCAGGAAGAAGCGATGAGGCGCCAAACATTCGGTCTGGCCGATGAGTTCCCAGCAGACAAGGTCAGGGCGGGTCAGCGCTTCGAACGCCTCGAATGATTGTGGGTCAAGTGGCGCCCAGGCGTAGAACATTGATGTCATGGCAGACAGGTCATAGCTGTCAGGGTTCTCGTGGCACTCGCGAATGAGGCCTTCGATGAACTGCGGTGATCCACCAAACAGGCAGGTCACGTCCTCGTCTGTGCACGCCTGGGCCATCTCTTTGCCGTCGGGTTTGCTTCCCATGATCACGGTGCCACCCGCCATCAGGGGGCCAAACACCATGAGATGGTCGCCGATGTGGAAGGTCATCGGGGTGAAGGTTGCATGCCTGAGATCTTGTTCGTGCTCCAACCCTCGGGTCATCGACATGATCTGGCTCATGGCACACATGTAGGTGTAGGTGTGCGAGATCATCACCGCTTTGGGCTTGGCAGTTGTGCCAGATGTGAACAGCACTTCCCAAATATCGTCGCCGTGGATGGTGACGTCTGGTTCATCGGTGCTCTCATCAGCGATGAAGTCATCGAAGGAAGCCACGTCACCGCCGTCGGGGCCACCAATCATCATGATCGGCGTCAGCCCGGTCGCGATCAAGTCATCGCCATGAGTTTCCCATTGCGCCGCGTCGGCGATCACGAACTCAGCGCCGACACGCTCTAGGCAGTCGATGATCACGTCGTGCGCCATCATGATATTGACCGGCGCTGCCACCAGGCCCGCTTTGGCGATTGCGACCTTGGAGAGCCATGCCTCGACCGAATTCTCAACCAGCATCGCGACGCGGGCTGCCGGGGGAAGCCCTCTAGCCAAAAGCCCGTTGGCCACGCGGTTGATGAGACCGTTGGCTTGGGCATAAGTGACCCGGGCATGTGCTGGGTTCACGGTGGCTTCGGGAGTCGCTATCAAACACTCTTTGTCTGGTGTACTCCAGGTGATGCGCTCGATGACGTCGCCAACCGAGACCCGGTTCCAGCGCTGATCGTTACGGCGGTTGCGAAAGCTTTCGACATCAATGTCCATGGAGACACCTTTCATCAGGAGTTGGTTGGTGGGGGCAGTGGTCGGTCGAGTCGGACAGCGATGCCGTCTAGGCCAGCATTAGCCACTTCAAACCGCTCGAGGACGAGAGGATCGTGGCCTGGGACCACCAGTTCGGGTCGATCTGCTAGTCGTTGCAGCGTGCCGAAGGCCTCGAGCATGGCGCCGATGTCGAACACGATCGGGAACGGCCGTTCGGCCTCGAAGTTCTCGTAGTAGTGGGTGGCATCAGAGGCCAGGACCAGCCAGCCGATGTCGGTCCGGACCCGGACCACTTGCAGACCGGCGGTGTGGCCGCCAACACGATGCACCGTCAGACCTGGTGCCAGCTCGTCGTCGCCGTCATGGAAAGCCACCCGGTCGTTGTGCACGAACATAACCATGTCAGCGACGTGTGACGGGGTGAATGCGTGGTTGAGGGCGCGGTGGGTCATATGGCGGCCGGTGGCAAATGCCATTTCGCGATCCTGTAAATGGAAACGGGCCTGGGGGAATTCGTGGTGGCCGCCAACATGGTCGTAGTGCAGGTGGGTGATGATCACGTCGGCAACGGTTGCAGCGTCTACGTCAATGGTTGCCAGTGCTTCGGTCACGGTGCGCACGAGTCGTCGGTTGCGAGCCGTGGCATCGAGTTCTCCGAATCCAGTGTCGACGACCCATGTCTTGTCTGGCCCAACGACGGCCCACACGAAGTAGTCCATCGGCATGGGCGTGTCGTGCGGGTCGCCGCCGATGAAGTGTTCACCTCGTGAAGCGTCGCGTTCGGCGTACTTAACGGCGTACACCTGATAGGTGGTTGACTCGTCGGCCATGTGTGATCCTCGGTAGGTTCGTGGACTATCGGGCGAGCCCTGCGGCGGCAGCGAAGGTTTTGAGTTCTCGTTCGATGTCGCCCATGGGTTGGAACGCAACTTCGGTTACGCCCTGATCGGCAAGTCGGTCGAGCCGGCCAGGAAGCTCGGGGCCGTGGCAGGTGAGCGGCGTGATGGCCATAGCGTCGCCAGTGATGACTTGTTTGTCGATGTCGTTCAGTTCGGTCAGGTGGCCGGCGTGGAGATCGAGATGGCGGCCATGCTCGGGTAGTTGGTTCGCCAGCTCAAGGAACCGCTCGGCGTTGGGAAAGCCGTCGAGCCGGGGGTCATCTTGTTCGAGGAAGGCGTGATAGGCGACCGCGACGCCGGGGCCAGCAGTGGCGATCACCCGGGGGCTGTTTACGGTTTCGGCATCGTCCATGATCGTGCCGAAACCGAGCAACATCACGTCGTCGATCTGGCTGTAGTCAGCATCGGGCCGCGGCCGAGACGTGAACACGCCGCAGCCAGCATCGGCGGCAGCCTGCAATCCTCGGGGGCCGTTCACGCCCATGATCCAAGGGACATCGATTGGGCGCTCTACGGCTTGGCCCGGCCAGTGCAACATGCGGGCGGGTTGACCGTCGACTTCGACGGTCTCGCCCCGCAGGAGCGCCCGGATGTCGTCGACCATGCCGGGGAAGTGTTTCCAGCTCAGCGGTTTCTGTCCCATGGCCCGGCGGCCGGTGAAACCAGTACCAGCACCGATGATCACTCGGTCCTGGCCGACCAAGCCAACAAGTGTGGCGATGGCCGCAGCGGTGGCCATCGGGTGACGCAGTGACGGGATAAGCACACCAGGTCCCAAACGGATGCGTTCGGTACGGACTGCGGCGAGCGCGAGAGTCATCCAGCAGTCGAGCTGTAGCGCCGGGGTGTCATAGACCCATGCGGTCTCGAATCCAAGTTCCTCGGCAAGCACAATGTGGTCGGGAGTTTCAGGAACCGGCGGGAACGCACAACTGATCTTCATCCCGTCAGCTTGTCACGCAAGCTGCCCTGGGGGATAAGACCGGCATCTGTGAGCCTCAGCCCGCGGTATGCGCGGCCTGACCGTCGCAGATATCAGGTGGTGTCGTCGGTGCCGCCGATGGCACTGGACGTGCGTAATGCGACTTCGCGCACGAGCAGTGCGAGAACCCCAACCAGCGCCATAACGGGTGCGGCCCACCAGATGATCGCTACAACTGACTCACTCACGGCCTCGACGATTGGCTGGCGCAGCGCCTCGTCGAGGTCCTTGACCACGGCCGGGCTGCGAATGAGGCCTTCGGCGCCACCGACTTCATCGAGCCGCTCCGCCCCGAGACGGTCAGCAAGTTCGGTGTCGAGCCTGCCAGCCAGAATCGCGCCGCCGACGGCTGCGCCGAAGGCGCCACCCATGCTGCGGAAGAAGTTGGACGTTGACGTCGCAATACCGAGATCAGCAAACGCTGCAGCGTTCTGTACCGACAATGTCAGGTTGGGGAAGATAAGTCCGAGGCCGGCGCCGAGAAGGAACAGGACAGGCGCGAGCGACAATGCTCCGGTGTCAGGGCCGATGGTCGTCAACCACAACAAGGCCACGGTCGCCATGAGAGGCCCGAGCAGCATGGCCCACTTGTAACGGCCGGTCCGTGACACCAACCAGCCGCTGCCGGTGGCAACCAGGCTGATACCAACACTCTCGGGGATCAGCATGAGTCCGCTGCGGGTTGCCGAAGCGCCCGTAGCTATCTGCAAGAACAATGGCAAGAAAGTGAGCACGGCAATCAGCGACCCCATGAGCAGGAAACCCATGGCGTACACGGCGGCTCCGGTGCGGTCCAGGAACAGACGCATAGGGATGATCGGTTCAGCGGCCCGGTTCTCCTGCGTGATGAACACAGCGGTTGCGGCTATGGCGATTGCGCCCGCGGTCGCGATCTGCCAGGAACCCCACGCGTAAGTGTCACCACCCCAGATCGGCACCAGAATGAGCGCCGTCGCTCCGACGACTAGCAGCGCCATGCCCACCCAATCGATGTGTCGTTCGCGTGTTGCGAACGGCAAGCGAAGACCTCGGTGGATCACCACGAGCGTGAGCGCGGACAATGGCACGACACTCCAGAACACCCAGCGCCAGCCGGGACCGTCAACAAGCAAGCCGCCCCAGAGCGGTCCCGTGATTGCAGAAACGGTGAATACCGCAGTGAAGAGACCGATGTAACGGCCTCGCTGGCGAGGGGACACGACGTCGCCCACGATCACGAATGCAAGCGACATCAGCCCTCCTCCACCGAGCCCTTGGAATGCACGAGCGGCAACGAGTTGGTTCATGCTCTGGGAGAGCGCGCAGAAGATGGAGCCGACCAAGAACAGCGAGATCGACGTCTGATAGACGATTCGGCGTCCGAACAGATCGGACATCTTGCCGTACAACGGAGTCGCGACCGTGGACGTGAGCAGATAAACCGATACCACCCAGGCAATACGGTTGGCCGCTCCGAAGTCACCAGCGATGGTGGGCAAGGCTGTGGAAACCACGCTCTGCTCGGTCGACGATAGGAACAGGCCCATAAGCAGGCCGCCCATGAGCCATCGCATCTGACTCCTCGACAATCCGTCAGACGGGCCAATCGGCTCATAGAGCTTGGTCGTTGCGGTCATCTTTGACCCTGGTTCCCCACAGCTTCATCGTGCCACCACCGGCACACGGCGAGTTAGTAATGGGAGTGGGGGCGGATCGCAATAGGTGCCGACTCCGGGCCCCGCACTAGGTTCGGTGGTGAACATGGGGGTTGGGTATGCATGATCTGGTAATTGCGAATGGCATGGTGGTCGATGGGACCGGCGCGAGCGCTCGACGCGCCGATGTTGCCGTAAACGATGGCGTGATCACCGAAGTCGGTGATCTCAACGGCCACCAGGCCCAGCGAACGATCGACGCCGACGGCCACATCGTTAGCCCTGGTTTTGTCGATGTCCATACCCATATGGACGCCCAGATTGCATGGGATCCCTTGGGAGAGTGTTCGTGTTTTCACGGCGTAACAACAGCGGTCATGGGCAACTGTGGCTTCACCCTGGCCCCGGTGAACTCCGATGAACGCGAGCTCGTCGTTCGTAACCTCGAACGGGCCGAAGATATCTCTGCCGATGCCATGGCAGCCGGCATCGATTGGTCATGGGAGACGTTCCCCGAGTACCTCGATTTCGTCGATGCCACGCCCAAGGGCATCAACTACGCCGGTTACGTCGGCCATTCAGCGCTGCGCACCTGGGCGATGGGTGAGCGAGCGTTTGAAGAAGCAGCGAACGACGATGACATAACGAAGATGGCTGCCCAGGTTCAGGCGTCGATGCGGGCAGGAGCGATCGGCTTCACTACATCGGTCTCGGGAAATCACGAGACGTCCGACGACCGGCCGGTGGCCAGTCGATTCGCGAGCCGTTCCGAGATCAATGCGCTTGTTGGAGCGATGGCTGAGCTCGGCCGTGGTGGCATCTTCGAGTTGGCACAACACCCAAACATGCGGTCGAGTGATCCAGAAAAACGAGAGGACTACGCCCGGTGGTTGATCGATCTTGCCGTGTCGACCGGGGTGCCGCTCACGTATGGCATGTTGGCGTTTGGTACCGAGGAGCACAAGTGGAAGCCGGTCGTTGAGCTGCTCGACCGCATCACTGCCGAGGGTGGCACTGCGTGGGGGCAAGCGCACTCACGACACTTCGGTGCGATCCTGTCGTTCCAGACGCAGTTGCCGTTCGACGCACTTCCGGTATGGAAAGAGTTCCGGGCTCAGCCACTCGACGAACAACGTCGGGCACTTGCTGACCCGACCATGCGACAGCGACTGATCCATTCTGCCGACACCGCTGAGTATGGCCGGGCGATCGGTACCGAGGCCCGTAAACCTGAATGGCAGTATGTCTTCCCGGTTACGGCCGGGTTGCCGCCGTACGAGACAATCGCTGAACTCGCAGCTGCTCGGGGGACGTCGCCGATGGAGACGTTCATCGATATCGCGGTCGATTCAGAGCTGAATATGTTCTTCATGCAGGCAGCAGCGAATCATGATCAAGATCGGGTGCTGGAGTTCCTTCGACATCCCCAGGCAATCCCGACCTTTAGTGATAGTGGCGCTCATGTCAGCCAGATCATGGACTCGTCATTACAAACGCACATGCTCGGTCATTGGGTGCGAAATGAACAAGCGTTCACGATCGAGCAAGCGGTGCATCGTATGACCCAGGTGCCAGCAACGGCCTGGGGTTTCCTTGACCGAGGTGTTATCGCTCCCGGCATGGCGGCCGATATCAACGTCTTCGATCTCGAGACGGTGACGCCCGACATGCCCGAACTTGTCTATGACCTTCCGGGAGGCGCTCGCCGACTCCGCCAGACCGCGTCCGGATTTAAGGCCACCATGGTGAATGGTCAGGTGTTGCTGGATCACGGTGAAGCAACCGGTGCTCGACCAGGTCAGCTGTTGCGCGGTCGTCTCGCCAACTGAGGCAAATGAGGAGCCTTGTGCACGATATGCGTACATGGCGCTCCAAATTAGCTTCACAGCGACAGCAGACAGCCTGGTTGGCTGGGGCTAACGTCGAAATATGGACGAGGGCGCTTACGAGTTACCGGTCCAGGATGTGGGCATGGATCGCTCGCACGTTGGGCCGCCCACGCTGCCGTCCGCTGGGGGAGCCCCGAACTGGCGGGCATGGGTGGGTGGTGTCGTCGCCATTGGTGGCTGTTGTCGTCGCCATTGGCTCGCTCGTGGGGGTATATGCGTTGGGTCGCTCAGCCGATCCGGCACTTCGGGCCGTACCGGTCGAGCCGGCCGGCGGCCAGTGTTCCAGCAACGGCAGTGCCGATCGCCACCACCACGCCAGAACCCGACCCGCCGCCCAAGCTCGTTGATCTGTTGGGCGAAGGTTCTGTGGTTGCCGAGCTGGAGCTCGGCAACCGGTCACGAGCAGTTATCTGGTGCCGTGAATCCGTGCCGGGTACACAAATCTTGTCGACCCTCGCCCTGATCCACATCGCAACCTCGCGCCGGTTTGGTGACCAGGTGGTGTTGTACGAAGAGTTGACAAAACCATGGGTTCCGGGTGGCTCGTTCCGCCGGGGTGTCATTCTCGAGACCGAAGGACTTGGCACCGCCAATTCTGCCGCGCCGCTACCGTCCGACCAGGAGGTCGACGATGACGCCGATCTCGAGGCCGCCTCGGACGGGTTGCGGTGTGCGAGTTGCGCTCCTGACCGGCTTACGGTTGCTGGGGGAGAGGTGCTGGTTGGTTCGTGTGTCCACGGCGTCCCGCTCCGCGTCGGCATCGTGTACGTGATCGCACCGCCTGTCCGCCCCGGCCAGACACCGCTGGCGCTGCATATCAGCTGCGGCTTAACGAGTATCAGGGCCGAGGGCGATCAGATCGTGGTTTCGGGCGAAGCACCGCTCGTGCGTGGCCTGTACGAAGCTCGATTCCCATTTCCCGATATCAGCTTCGCTCGTGAGCGTGGCCGGTTTGTTGCGAGCGATCTAGGGCTTCTGGACTGGAATTGCGACGTCGGCCGCTCAAGTCATCTCGAAGACCGACACCTACTGCGCACCGCACCGGAGCGCTCGATTGCCTACCAACGAGTGGAATCGGCGATCGGTGATGTCGGCGTTCACGGGCCGATGGTGCTTGGGCTCACGGCTGACCAATGCAGCATGCTGACCCGAGCATGGTGGGATCAGCCTGACCTCGAGGATCCCACGGGAACACCTATCGCTGATCTCGTAAAACTCGAACCACCAGCGGGGGAGCGCGACTGGTTCTACGGTTGTGCCCGTTAGCTCCAATTCGGGCGCAAATTTCAGGCGTGGGTGGGGGCAGGCGTCCAGCCTGGGCGCTTCCACAGATGACCGAGCTTGTTTCGCCAGCCCTTTGCTCGGGTGATGTCGCCAGCCATGGTGGCGAACTCGCCGTAACCAATAGTGAGTGGAGCGAAGGTCTTGATGTTCTTTGTCAGGCCATATTTGACGCGCCGGACCTCGGGCTCGAACGTGCCGAATAGCCGGTCCCACAGAATGAGGATGCCGCCGTAGTTCTTGTCGAGGTATTGGGGATTCGCTCCATGGTGCACTCGGTGATGCGAGGGGGTATTGAGTGTCGCCTCGACCGCCGGGGCCATGCGATCAATAGCTTCGGTGTGGATCCAGTATTGATAGAGCAGGTTGAGTTGTGAAGCCTTGGCGGTCTGGGCAGGGGTGAAGCCGACCAGCGGCATTGGCCAATACACCCACGACAGCATGATGCCGGCCCATGGTTGACGCAGAGCGGTGGACAGGTTGTAGTGCTCGCTGGAGTGATGCACGACATGATTCGCCCAGAAGAGCCGCTTCTCGTGTTGCCACCGGTGGCTCCAGTAGTAGAGGAAGTCCCACATCACCATGGAGGCCACAAATGCGCCCTTGGCCTGGCCGACATTTGCGATCCGCCTGCCGAAGATGGCGCGACTTGCTCGGCCGACAACACCTGCCCATGCCAGGTTGAGGGCGATGTTGCCCGCCAACATGGTCAGGCTTGCCTTCGTATCCCGAGGCTCATATCCAACCGGGATCAGTGGATCAGGCGGGGGTGAGGTGTCCGACAGCTGTTGTGGTGTCCAATCGTCGAGGTCACCCAGCTCTCGTAGTTCTGACCGCTCGCGCAACACCTTGGCCTCGGCCAACATCGTTGCGACAAAGAACGGAAGCGTGACCATGTCTGTCTTGTCGATCGGTAACGAGCGCTTCACGGCTCCACTATCGCATGCACGGAGTGAGAACGGACCCCTCGCCGCTGCCATTGCCCCGGACTTCGGGCACGTCGTGCTTACCCGATGGCGAGGTCATGGAGTCGTGGCATGCGCACTACGTCGATGGAACACGTCCATCGGGGTAGCGAGACAGATGTTTGGTGCAACGAAGCTGGCTCAACAGCTCACTCAGATCGTTGCCGAGATGACTATCCCCGGGGGATGGCGCGGCCCGTTGCGGCCATCAGGCGCTCGGTTGCGGTTGCGTCGTCGGGCACGTCGGCCGGTTCGCCGAACAGCCCCATCGAACGTGAACCGTCTGTACATGCGTTCTCGATCACCGAGGTAAAGCCCGCGATCGCTTCATCGGGAATCTCAATTGTTGTCCCGGTCGCGTTGGCAAGGTCCCACGCATGTCCCATTGCATCGATGGTCGGGAAATTGATTACTGCTGCGCCCGGCAGCTCACCAAATGGTGTTGCGTGGACCTTGGATAGTGTTCCATCCGCGCCCCAGGCAGCCTGAGCTTGCGCGATTGCGTCGTCGGTCAATGGCAGCAGATCGCCCTCGTAGGGTTTCGCCGACATCGTGTCTTCAACCGACACGATCTCGGTACCGCTCAAGAAACCAACCCAAAGCAGTTGAGAGTTGACTGCGTGGCTCGCCATCTGCCGAGCTGTCCATGGCTCGCAGTTGGTAGGAGATTCCATCTGTGACTCATCGAGCCCAGCAACCACAGAACGGAGTTGCTCGAGCGCGACCTGGAGTGTTTCTAGTTGGTCCATGAAGGAAGCCTTTCATTTTGCAGCTCAACTTACACGTCGACGGCCGAGGCGCGAAACGACACCCGTCGGCCTTCTCGTAGTCGTCGTACGGCCGAAACGATGAGAGAGCTAGCCGATCCGCTTCAGCATGGGGTCGACCACCGCAGGGCCATGGGTGTTCTGTAGAAAGTGGCTGGCATCGAAGTGGGCATCGTCGGTGCGGACGAACTGGGTCGTGGCGGAAAGGTTACTGCTGCGTTTGGCCCGGCACTAGCTGTTCGGTGTGCGTGGACAGGGTCGGTCTGGCGCCGACTGATCAAGGCGTCGACATCGATTTGGGTTCGGACATCGACCGACCTTCGATGCTGCCCTTGTCTCGCATGGCCGCAGGCACAAAAGCGTCGACCTCCCACATAGTTTTGGGAAGGCCAGCGAGTAGGTGTTCGTCTCTGCCGATGGTTGCGGCTTGTTCGGTGGCTGCTATGACAGGTCGGTGAGTTCGTATCTCTTATCTGGTCTGAAAGTCATCGATTGTGCGACGGTGATTGCAGCGCCGGCGACAGCCACGATGTTGGCCGACTTCGGGGCCGACGTTATTAAGGTCGAGCAACCCGAAGGTGGCGACATGCTGCGTACCTTGTCGGGCATCGACACCACGCCGGACGCCGATCCTGATTGGTTCTGGGAGCTACACGGACGGAACAAACGAGGCCTCGTACTCGACATGAAGTCG
>Ga0213868_10001955_pt1 | contig 19856 bp, 19 predicted proteins | sample PICome_9_FD_160087 | JGI IMG/M metagenome (GOLD analysis project Ga0213868, IMG submission 160087) | Coastal seawater microbial communities near Pivers Island, North Carolina, United States - PICO127 | ecosystem: Environmental > Aquatic > Marine > Coastal | place: USA: North Carolina...
GTCATATATATATATATATATATATATATTCTATAAATGATTGGATTCCAATTTCATCACATTGACTCACTCTCGTATATGTGTATAGAATCCATTGGTTGTATTCACATCCAACATGTTTGCTATCATGGGACTTCGAAGTCTCTACACAATTTTATCCAAAGCAGCATCTGATTTAGAATATCTTGAACCCGCAGTCGCAATAGTACTCGGATTTATTGGGTGCAAAATGGTTGCGGAATTCTTTGGAGTGGAAGTGCCAACTATATATTCATTAGGAGTCGTTGCGACTATGCTAACGGGTGGGGTCGGATTATCACTATGGAAGAGATCCAATGACGCAGCTAAAACGGAAATAAATTAAATAAACCTATATATATATATCTTTTATATATATCAAAATTTGAAATAAGCAGTCATGTGTGCATCTTTTATATTTCCCATCATGAAAGGAGAGACCACAACTGTTCAAACGTTAGCACAACTCCTCCAGCTACTAGGACTCTTTGTCTCAAATATACATCATCTGTGACGACAATGGTCTCATTATTCTTATTTAAAATTCTTCTTTGAACATAATTTTGAAATAGCTTTGAATTGTTATGAAGTAATTTGTGCAAATCATGTAGTGATTGACGTCTTACTTCAGGGGTCATGAAAGGTAAAGAATAAATAGAACCAGGTCGAACTAGACAATAAGGTTTGAGCAATCTTCGGGATTTCCCTGATCCCTCCTCATTTCTCAAGAGAGTTAAGATGCATGCATCATCATGGCATACTTTTGAATGTGACTTCACATCATCGAGCAATGATGAATGTATTTTAGGTGGATGTTTTATCCTCTGTTGCACCAACCTTACTATGACGTCATCAGCTTCGTCGTTTTGATGAGTGATTATAACTTGAACTGTATTCTTTTTATTGGAATAATCGAAATTTTGCCATGATGTATTTTGAATTTCTTTCATTCCGCGTCCATCAAAGAATATCTTTACAGTGTCCAATGCTAAGTGACGATTGTTGAATAAGAGTTTCAAAACTTTGTTTTGTAATAGGAACACTAAATCACTCTTCACTTCTCCCCCTTGAATTCTTAGGAGTGATATACATTTATTTCGAAACGAAATATTCTCTCTAGACTCATCTAATAAAGATATCTTGTTTAGTTTGAGAGGTCCATTGCAGCCGTCGATAATGAGTAGATTGGAACCATGAGGTTTAGAGTCTCTTTCCTTCCTTCTATAAAACCATAAACATGTAGATATGAAGATAAGTATTATACATATGATGGTAGGGACGCGATGACTAATGCAACCAGAATGAGTTGTGCTTACATGCCATGTTGACATGTCTTGCCGATTGATTCGACTTTTCGACTTCTAAAAAAATGAAGTGGAAAAACCATTTCGGGTTATTAGTGATTAGGGCTGACCGACACTCATAACCTATTGGGAAGAGACCACTCTCTGTGCTGATGCTGTTACTTCTCTTTCACACAAAAACCACAACGACTTCGCACGATCAACCTTCGTCTTGCTTCTTTCATCTCATCAGCGCTAAGGCAACTACTATATATTCTTACTGCTACTAGCTATTATCTTATTAAGGTGCAGTTGAGGCATTGTAGTTTTCAGAGAAAGGCTAGCGAAAAAATATTTTAGGAAGAAAGTCGCGTCCCCAAGGATACTTTTTAAAAAATATTATTAGCAATCAAAAGCAAACACATTGAAGATCCAATCGTCTAGCAAACTAAAAAAGTATAGATCATATTCATTCATTGGGAGAAGATTTTCATTTTCATACAAAAAAAAGAAATTTCACGCAGGAGTTGTTCATCGGGAGAAAGTCGTTTTTGTTTTTCGAAGATAAAAATCATTTCATATACAGTACAGCAAATCTAAAATCATTACTAAAAATGAGTTCCACAATCCTTTACAAGTTCAGAGCACAAACAAATTTTGAACAAATTTCACTTCCGGGATCGTCTGCTCGTCTATTTGATATCAAACGTGCTATCGTCGCTGCCAAAAGGTTGGATAAAACTGGTGGAATGCAGATTGAGTTCGACCTTTCTGTAAGAAATGCAATGACAGAGGAAGAATACACAGATGAAAATATGCTACTTCCTAGAGGAACTAGAGTTATTGTGCAGAGGTTACCAGCAGCAAAAGGTCAGGGCATCTTGGCAAGAATTGCAAGAGCTGACGCAGGCATGAGCTCAACCGTGACGACACGTTATGGTAATCAAGATGCGGCTGATGGTGGCTTTTATACTATTCAAAGTCACAAAGACGACGACGAGTTTGTCCGTGGCACGAATTTACCCAGCCAAAGTCCCGCGGAAGAGGAAAATTCGGAAGAAAAGGAGCTGGCTGCACTCAAGGCAGTCACTGAAAAGACTGGCGGGTCTGTCTACTCTTCTAGCAGCCATGCAAAGATGTCACAACCTACTAAGGTTGGTCCTTCTGCTGTTGGGATGGTACCACCACCTCCCTCCTTTGGGAAACCGCAATCTGCCCCTTTTCATCAGCATCCCGTTATGTCAAACAGACCCAACGCCGATCCTGAATTACGAGAACAAGAGCGCCTTGCTGCTCAAGCAGGTCAGCCTAAAAAGCGCGCTACAGGTATACCCCGCACATTCTTAAGTATCAGTGCCTCCTCTCCTGCAGAAGGAGAAGATAGGAATGATGAAGAAGCCGGGTCGGGAACCATCAAGCTTCAACCTAATACAATAGCATTTGAAGCTCTGATTAACCGTGGTGGAGGTCAATCTGGATCCAGCGGAAGAGCTCTTGATATAGATTACGCACTGAAACTCACTGCAACTGAAATTCCAGAGCACTTGCAATGCGGAATCTGCGGACAAGTTGTCAAAAACGCAATGTTAGTTCCGTGGGATCCAGAGGGAAGAACTACTTGCGAAATGTGCATGAGGGATGGTCTTGCTAAGAATGCCTTCCGCTGCCCTTTGACAGGCAATGAAGGAGTCAGTCCTGATGATTTACTTCCCAATGTGGGTCTACGGAAGGCTGTAGATGTTTTCGTTAAGGATGTTTTTGAGAAAATGAATGAGATTATCCAAGCACAGGAGGCTGAAGATGAGGCGGAGAAGGCTAAGGAAGCGCAAGGGGCAGATCATAAGAAAGATATTAATTTTGAAGGTGATAGTTTAGATAAAGGCGTTGTTGTAGGTCATAAAGGCAACGTAGGATTTTCGGGTCATAAACGAAGGCGCAATTCGGACGATTTTGGTGATGAGTTTGGAGGGGATGTGTTTGATGTAGAGCCTGAAGATGTAGAAGAAGAAGAAACTTATGAAGAGAAACATGATGTTTTAATCAATAATGTACCAGTTGTCCCCGTAGAGGAGAGTAATGAGGTAGTGAAAACTGCTGAGGAGGATACCACAAAAGGTGTATCATTATCAGAAGAAAAAGATATGAATATTAAAACCGATGAAAAGCCAAACCAAAGTAATCTAGCTTCTGAAGATCAATCATCTAAATCTGTGGATTTACTTAATAACAGTTCATCGGAAGTACATTCTTCGTCGGCTGCTTCAACGCACACCCAAGAGGGTGAAAAGGATGCTTCTACCGAAAGCTCTGAATCTCCAACCAAAAGCCGTCGTGATTTGTTAATGAATCGTGCCCCACCGCAAGGCTACACTATGGGACCAGCTGGTGCTCATGAGTCAACTATCAATAGCGGAAGAGGTTCATATGGAGGAAGATATGCATATAATGGTGGTCGTGGTATTATGCAGGGTGGCCGAGGTCGATATCCTCCAGGTGGTCGCTTTGAGCAAGGGCGGGGATACCATAGCGGTAGAGGTAGAGGACCATTCCAAGTAGAAGGGCATGATAGTCAACCTCGCAAACAGGTAAAGGAACTCCTAGAGATGATATGATTTTAACAACCTCAATATGCCAATTCTTTCATTTTACTAACATAATTCGTAATGTTTCAAACGTAACAGGACGATGTCAGTATTGATAACCAATCTCAGCAATCGTATGGTGATGGCGATAGCCATGCGATGAAAAGGCACCGCATTGATGACTTCGGGGGTCGCGGAGGCGGGAGAGGTGATAGAGCATGCTTCAACTGCGGTGGCACCGGGCATTTGGCTAGAGATTGCCCGGAATCAAGAAGAGGCGGAAGAGGATTCGATCATGGCGGTAGAGTTCCGCCAGGTAGAGGAGGAGATTGGTATCGAGGAGGAAGAGGTCGTTTTGAAGATGGTGGTCGTGGTAGAGGTAGAGATTTTGGTCGCGGCGCTCGAGGAGGTGGACGCTGGGGAAGTGATGGAAGAGGGAGATATTAATTACAATTACGCTAGCTGAAGTGTGCATATCAAAAATTACAAGCGTATAGCTTTTAAAACGTTTAAACTGAACAATACATAAACTTATGTGACAGAAGTGTTCTCCTTTAGATTTATCTCGTTGTTGTGATTCTTGGATTAACCATCAACCGCCAACTTAGAGCAAGTTTCCTCCTTGATAACATGTAAAGTGCGATTGAAAGAATCGCGTGGTGACATATTAGATTCAGAAAACTGTTCTACTAATGGGGTCGTCATTTGCTCGCTTAAAAGTTCATGGATCTTTGCTTTGTACATTGTTTTGATCTTTGGGGACGCTATTCTACTTTCAAAAGTATGTTTAGACTCTGGTTCTAGAAGAGACTGAAGCCGAATTCGCATTGAATTTATTTCTTCAGCTTTAGCTTTTAGTTCTTTTTCAGTCTTGGCTATTCTCTGTGAACGCTTAGTTAAACTGCGTTGTTTATGTTCTAATGCTAGTCTAAGGTCTGTAATAGTGGGATTGTCGCATGCCTTTCTCAGCAAATCATCTCCAAACTCAAGATTTTTACTATCAAAACACTCAAGAGAACGCCTCTCCACAGATCCTGATGTTTTTTCTGCAAACTGCAGTAGCATCTTGTCGATCTCGGAGGAATAGCGTCGTTCGTCTGTTTTCACTTTTTCTTGTTGTCTTCGAAGTTTCTCGGCGAGTTTTTTTACTCTTTCTTCATGAATCTTGAGGAGTTCTTCCTTAACCTTTGCTGCATCAACTTGTTCCTTTAATTTTTCTTCATGATGGCTAATCTTTTTTAACTTTCGCCGAAGCTCTGTCTCTAATTGTTTTATTTCGTCCTTTTTTCTTTCTTCTTCGCTGCGATTCTCACTATTTGTTTCTGTTTTGATTTCATCTTCGACATAGATATCTTCTGTGTACTTAATACCATTCTGGATTTTAATTTTCCTTAGTTTCTTCTTTGGTGTCTTTACCAATGCGCCCTCGTCGTCTGGATGGGGGCAACTGGTCGGATTAGAACATGAATCGTGAAAGACAGATTCAGAACGATGTTCCTTGCCATTATTTGATTGATTAGACAGCATACGCAAGTGTTTGCGAATTGCATTTTGGAGGATTATAAAGCTGTTTCTGGTCTTTACAGCTTTCTTGTATAAAGACATGAATCCTACTTGCAAAGCTTTTTCAATCGATTCTTCCATTAACGTAGCTTTTGATGACGCTAATTCAAACAACTTCGTCAATAAATACCGCGTTTTACTTACTTCTTTCCCGCATAATATTTGAACAGGTGAAATGAAAAACATCAATGGTTCCTCGGTGGCAAAGGATGCGCAAGAAATTATTTTGAATAGAAACATTATTTTGTCTTTTCTGTTCGTCAATTGTTCCACATGAAGTTCATCATCACTGTAGAGTCCTTTGGCAAAACATTTGTGCACCACAAGCAACTTAATAATTGAATGAATGAAACCAAAGGAAGGTTTCGCAAGTCTAGATTCATTTATGAAATCAATTAAAAAATGTTCGCCTTTAATGTTCTCAAGGGAAGACACCAAAATACGTTTCGTCTTTTCTATTGAGGAGGTTTCATCGATTTCTTTACCTTTCATCAAAAACCCGCGTTCATCATTTGATGCAATCAGTTGAAACCTGGATGTACTTTGGAATGTGATGTTTTTGTGACTTGAGTTTTGCTGATTCCGAAGAAGCTACAAGTAAGTGGTCATTGGTTTTTGAAAGACAAGGCACTTTCTTTTTAGCCTCATTGTTCGTAATGATTCCCGTGAATGAGAATTTTGGCTTTTGGTTCACTCACATCTCTCATCTCGCATAGAGTGTGGTTCAATCGACTGTGATTGACACACTTGACTCATTGCATTTACTAGAAAGAGTGGAGTCTCACTCAAAGTCTAAGTTTAGTAAATTGTTTCATTAAGAGCAGTGCTGCATGCCAATAACTAAATGACTGTCGAAAGCAGCGCGAAATCAACTTCATCCAACTCTCCTACGGAGGTGGGAGAAGTCTCAGCGTTAAAAATTAAATTTATTTTCGCCAACAATGATGGCGTTAATGTCGAAATGGAATGTTCTCCTTCTGACACTGTTGAATCAGTTTCTAAAAATTTGGTTGAAATATGGCCAAAGGGTAAGTGCTGTGCCATGATATGGATATTTCAATATTTCCTTGCTGAATACAAATAATTATCTGACTTCCTCTTTTTTGATATATTATCCAGACCTAGGGGTAGAAGCACCAGAAAATACTAGAATAAGACTTATCTGTATGGGTAAAGGGGTACTTGGACCCCCTGAGGCAACTCTGGAAGAATGTGAAGTACCGGTATTTACCACTCATCCAACGCCAGTAAATGTATCGATTAAACCTATCATATCAAACCAGATTGTGACAAAATCCCAAGGTAGCGATCTAGTAGGAAGATCTCGTGAGAGTACCCAAACATCTACTGGATGTTGTTGTATAATCAGTTAATTTTGTTAAGTATCTTGATGGAAGGAAATGTAGTCATGAACAAGGTACATAATTTTAAAGGTGAATATTTTAGTCCAATAAGTGAACTATTGCTGTTCTACAATGAAAATGATTCGGATTCAAAATCAGAATGATAAGATTCTTCAATGTCGTTATCTTTCCGATTGTGTTGTTCGTCGCATTTTGGACCTGTTTCAACAGGGGATGATTTAAGGTCAGCATCGGTTTCTAGTGTCGTGTAGACGGGTATGACGAGGTTCGTCTGCACTTCGCGAAGCTCCTTCGGCATTTTTTGATTATATGTAATAGACTGCGTTTCATAAGTAGAATAATGGTTCTGACATGTATTGCAAGAAATATCAGCTGGCGTTTTATGAGTTCTGTCGTCATGCATTTCAAATACTGAAGATGTCTGCTGCTCACTGAAACTGCCTCTTGGAGTCCCATCTGGATCTGATTGAGTAGTTTCGATGCATTTTCTTACTGTATCTTTACTTTGATTACTAAAATCAAATGGAATGTTTTGGTTCATATCATTAAGATAGGCTCTTTCTTCCTTGGTGACTGAATAGCTTCTCAGTTGAATGAGCTTGTTCTCGATGATAGAATGAAGATCTTCGTTCTCTTTCTTCCCATTCGTTTTGTGGATTGACTTATCAATACCAAGTTTCTGCGCTTCAACAATGAGTGGCGAGTCAATTTTATGTTCAATCCATGGCTGTGTTGTGTGGAGAGAATGTAAGGTATACTGTGCTGATTCTAGAAGCTGTCGTAGCTCCTTGTTTTCGGAATTGACTGTCAATGTTTCAGCCTTTGCTCGCTCTACGGTATTGATTGCTTCTTTTAGTCTTCCTTGTTGCTCGGCGTACATCTCTTTCAGACGCCTTGATGATTCTTTTCCCGAAGATTTCAATAAAGAAAGCTCTCGATGAGCTTCATCCAATGCATATTGTAAACGTGCATTGGATGACTTCAGCGATTTAATATCTTCTCTTGCACTCTGAGAACTGATCTTAGAACTCATTCGTAACTCGTTCAACTCATTGTTGATCTTCTCGATCTCGTGCTGCAGTGCTTTATTTTGAATTCTCAACTCGGAAGCCTCTGTAGATGAGAGCTCACTCTTCATTAAATGTTCAGTGCTCAGTCTACGCAAGGCATTCAGTTCTTCCAGACCATCATGGTACATTTTTTTCTGCTTCTGCACCGTCTCCATTGCCACTTCATATGTTTGTTTTGCCTCTTCTCGACACTTTATATACTCGGTCTTCATCGTTTCTCTGAGTTCGTCTTCTTTCATTTCGATCACTTTCAGCTTGGTGTCAGCTGTTTTAAACATTTGCTTACATCGTTGTTCATCTAGCTGTAATTTGCGACGTTCCATCTCGATAAAATTCCTATTTTCTCTTTCCTTTCTTTTGAGTGAATCAATCTCTTTCGTCATGCACTGAATTTCTTCTAAATGCCTTTGCTCCATATTCATCTTTTGAATAGTCAACTGTTCCTGCAGGGCTTTTACAGCCCGTTCACATTCTTGTCTTGATTGATCCTTTACTTTGTTTATTTCCTTGTAGTGTCTTGCCGATTCCTCTATTTGCATTCTGGTAACAATGTCTCTTTTAAAGTTTTCGAGCTTCTTTTCCATTAAGATTCTTTCTCGAGACTCGCACTCCTTTTGAAACTGGAACAAGTGTTGCTCTAGAGACGAGCTTGTGAAGTTACAAGCTGCGGGCAAAACCTTGTGTTTCTCCTCGATGTTGCTAAGATTCTGTCTCAAAATGTGTCTTGTTGTATTCCAATCGTTAGATGCAAAAGAAGTTTGCGTCGATGTTGTTCGTAACTGAGTATCTTTGTCATTTTCACCTTCCAATTGTTTCCCGATCGATGTCATGAGGCAGTAGAGTACAGAACGGTGATCATGGTGAACAAATTGCATAAAATTGATGTTTTGCTGAGGAATTCCAAACAAAGTAAATATTTCTTCTACTGCAATATCATTATACGAGCCTGATTCGGACTGAAATGTTGAAATCGAATGTTCCATCTTTTCTGCTTTCAGATAGTCTAATATGAGGCATCGAATGGCTTGATCCTTGAGGTTTTTTGGTCGCTTAGTAGGTATATTGACGATACCTTTCAGATCCATGAGAACCTCGGAGCTCATACGAACCTTGCCATTTTGAAGAAATCCAGATTTCGCTAATTTTGCCTTGCGTTTGGATACTACTTTGTCTTCAGAGAACATGGACCTTCTTCCTTCGATTCAATCAAAACATGACAATGTATTCATATCGAATTGCGTTGCTGATCAGGTTAGATTTCTTTTATAAAAAATTATGTACTTCCTTATCATTTCTTAATCATGTTGATTTTTAAATTGAGCTTCCAACTGGATCAAGTCATCAACAAGTGCTCGAATCTTTCGGATCATCAAATAGACTATGATACTAAAAATCACAATTCCAAGGTTAGCCATCGGATCTGAAAGAATTGGTGAAGCCAGTTCATCTCTTGTAGATACGTTGTCGATATGCTCTTCATCGATTGTATATGGTGTAGGACGAGTTTCAACCGTAGTCGTACAACTTTCCACTTGGGCCTCTTTGATTTCATTATCTTCCAAGGCCGTTTCTGTATCATCTTTCATTCGTATTTTATCATCGTCATCATCATGTGAAACCTGTGCTACTGTATCGTGGATCACATCCGGTGTACTTTCTATATCGCCCTTCTTTTCTACCTCGCCTTCTTTTTCTTCTGATGGTAGAACGACACTACTTTCATTCGTTTCCTTCTTCGGACCCTCCATAGCTGCCTGCAAAGCATGTAACTTTTCAATGTCCTTTTGAAATTTTTGCTTGGTTGTTTCATCAACTTTTCTACCTTTCAACTTCTTCTCAATATCTAACAGTATATTTGAACATTTTCCACAAGTAGGACAACAATAATCCACACTCTTTTTGGCCAATCGTTGACGCTCCTCTTTTGTCCAATCCAAAGCCCCTATTGCCCCATCGGCCGGTGAAGGCAAAAATGAAACAAGAGCTTCAAGGATTAACCGTATACCCCATGCTGGTTGCCATAATTCTGGATGGTATGCTGAAAAGGAAAGACACACCTTGACACCAGTTTCAAAGCGACCCGATGGAGTTAAGAATACAATGTTCGGAGGCTTGAATGGGTAATCTGGAGGTAACAGAATTCGGCCATGATAGAAACCACCTTCAAAGTCAGTATCCTCTGCACCTCGGATTGTAAAGTGCCTACAATAAAAGAGACATTCAAATCAGAATGAGTACTATAATATGCTATCGATTTCACACAAGACAAATAGACAGAGACACATGTCAAGAGAAAAAATGTTTTAAAAAAACTATCTTACCACTCAAACATATCATTTTCCAAAGGAGCTGCATGATATCTATCAGAAGGTTCCATCAAAAGCTGGTTCAGATGAAGTCAAAGAGGTTAGAAGAATTCGTCGATAGTGGAATTGGTACTCGATTTACGATCTCTCTCTATAGAGAAAAGACACTCTTACTCTTGGTGCATGGAAATGGGAGCAAATAGTTGCTATACTTTTCTTACCTCACGGATATCCGCTTGAATACGACGAAGAGAACTTGACTTGGACATGTTTTATTAACTGTTTTGGTTCCATCTATCAGAATGAATGATTTGATAGGAGGAGGAAGGAACAAGGAACCCTTCTCTCTTCTCGATGCTCGATTTGGTTCACGTACTGTCTTTCACCTAAAGTTTCATTTTTAAAGATTATGTTATTATTGTACTTAACATTGTGAAGAAATGCCCGTGATCAGTTGAACGTTGAACGTTGGAACGACGAGAGCTCGAGTTTCAGAGATGTGTGTTTGTATTTGATTCATGCATTGAGATACCTTAGGACGCTCTCATGTTCTTCCGAAAAAAACAAAATACTCGAAAGACACCCATCAAAGGTGAAGATGGGTTTTACTACATCGAAGAAGGGGTAGATTATAACTCTGAAGAGTATGAGACTGATTCTGAGTATGACTCTGACGAGGAATACACGAATGACTTAGTAGAATGTGATGATTCATCAGAGGTTCCCCCAACAAATGGTGATGATGCTGATGTTTCTAACAGTTATAATCACTCTAGTAACAAAGAGAATGAAACTGAGGTTCTGCAAAGTAACACATTGAAAGAGGAGCATGTCAATAACCATGAAACCAATCCGGTCATCTGTCCAAAACCGAAGGAAGTGGTGAATGAACCTGAAGGTATTGAGATAGAACTAGAAGATGAAGTAGAATCTTCAAGTGAAAACCCTATTAGAACTACTATGATAGAAAAGCGTTCATTGGTATATCTGGCCGCGCAGCAAGACAGAGTTGATATTATCAAGGCTATTCTTCAACCATCGAATGACTCTGATACATCACTGATTCCTCTGATACTTAACAATGAAGAAGGGAAATCCAACTATAATCGTCATGACCAGAATGAAGAAGGTGAAAAAGTAGATCGAGATTTATTCTTACCACCTCTTCATGTCGCGATTGCTTCATCATCTGTCAATGTAGCTACGTGTTTACTACGAATGGGAGCGAATCCATCTATCAGACCAAATATACCAGAAGATTGGGATGGACCTGATGGTTGCATTGATGAAAATGGTAAACCTCCTTTCCAAGGCATTGATTTACAAGGCTTGTATAATTGTAAGAGTGCTTGGGAAATTGCATTCCCTGTGCCATCTGAGGATTCTGAAAAACCACCACCATCGAAAGGTTGGTTTTCGTCATGGTCGTCCAGTACAAGTGCGGAAGATAAAAGCAATAGAGTATCAATCGTTGATCCTTCAAAACTTGATGGAATTAGGCATGCATTCACTGCTGAGACGTTGAGGGCTATTGGTTCAGATGAAGTCAAGAGGTTAGAAGAACTCGTCGATAGTGGAATTGGTACTCGATTTACGATCGCTGGAAAAGACATTCTTACTTGGTGCATGGAAATGGGAGCAAACAATTGCTATGCTTTTCTCACCTCCAAGTTTGATAGTAATGGTACCGTGGAAGAAGAAGTGATTTCGGAATCCACCACAAGCACTTCTACCAACACTCGCAGATTAAGTTCTAGTGCGAGTCCAAGTAATGTAGTGGAGGAAGAAAATATTGTTTTCAATAATGAAACCTTGCAAATGTTTAGAATCAAAATTGAAGAATCGGAGTCTTTAAATCAAGCATTATCCGTGATGCGAGATAATATTGCTGACGAATTATCTATTACGGAAGGGATTTTAATGCAACAGAATGGTCATTCAAATGATATTTTACTTTCTCATGTTCGCATGTTGAAGCAAAAACGTGCAGACCTTGATGATGAAATAACTGAGTGGGAATCAAGAATCATTGATATCAGTTATGAATTAGATATGGTTCTAGGTTGGTGGACCAATACCGGTGGTTTGGTAGAGGATGCTTTCATGAATGGCGAATCAAATTCTTCAGTGTGTCATACACAATCGCAAAATCATTCGGATGAAGAGATCAAATTAAAGATTGAAGATGCAATCGAGCAGTTTCGTAGTAGTCAAACAAAGGTCAAGTCATTACGAGGGTCGATTGCTGATATGGCAATCGAAAATTCAAGAAATCTTGCGAAAGTTGAAGAACTCGGTCTTCAGGGCGCCGTTATTTTAGCCCGCAAGCTGAAAGATGAGATAAGAGAACAGGAGCTCGTACTAAGAGCTGCAAAAATGAGAGCAAGTGACTTATCTTATCAAGTAAACCAAGTACGGGAAAATCTAGAACGGAAGAAGAATCCGGAGTTAGATCGAATGGATAAAGAACAATCGGGAGATGGGGCCACTTGCGAGATAGCCGCCAATAGCGAAGATGCGATGATATCAAATGATGGCTTGAATCAAGAATCTGACGGAAACCATGACGTAACAAGTGATTGTATTTCGGATATAAGTCCTCTCAACCATAATGATTCTATAGTGGACTCATCGAACTCATCTTTTGAGAGTGAAAGCAGCGAAGAATCTTTTGAGACAGTACCTGGTAGAATAAGCCATTCCGATGCCATCAGACAAGGCCTCTCAACAGACATGATGCCTTATCAAGAAAATGAGCGTTTCTTCACAACTCGAGTGTGGGACTTAATCAAACGGATAATAGGCCTTGGTAAGGCTGCCGCTCAATCCGCAGTGGACGATGTGGTGAATTTGCCTCGTGTCATGGTAATCTAGAGAGGAATATATGATTTTATTTGAGTGAATATTAGAAACTATTATTCCAGAGAGGTGATGATTAAAGGTTTTAGTTTTACAACTATATTGAGTGAACCTGAAATCATCCTTTGGGTGAATCTCCTAGAATGAAACAACTATAACCTTGACTATTTGCACTTTTGATTATCAGTATGTATGCGTGTATATGTATATATATATATGTATATATATATATACTTTCCTATTATAATGTGTTAGGGTTGACAGTGAACAGGGTGAATCAATTCTCCAGAAGAAGTGCAAACAAACATTCCTAAATACCATGAACAAAATGTTAGAAAAACATAAAACACGACACATGATTTGTAAAAGTGTAATACCACTTGAAGAAACTCACCTTCGTCTTCAACTACACTTCTCCAATCCCAACCTTCTGCTTGGAATTCAATTGCATTTCTAGTGGCATTTTCATGGATCTCAAACCTATTACTCCATAAACGTGATCGGACTCTATCCGAATATTCATTTCTCATCGGGATTTGAGCTACACATACATCATCATTAAAAGTGATTCTTTTCTTTTGGGTTTTCGATTGGAAGGATGTACAGGATGATACGGATGATGATGCAACTATAACAGTATCTGTATTCGAAAATACAGCAGGAACAGAGGGAGCCTGTTCGGTTGAATGATAATTGCCATAATCACCGTCGATACTCATGGGACTGGATGGTCTACTACTATGATTACTACCAGTGCCATCTATTTTCACACCTGATTCATAGTCCTTATACTTGAGTGGTTCGTGAGTAAGATTGTTCATGTCAATCTTGGGGCGAATTTTGTTTTCGTCCAAGACTTGTCCAATGTTCTCTGACGTTTGAGGCTTTGGAGGAATCACACCTCCCAATCCCATGGCTCTAATAATTTTCATCTTGCGTTCAATGGCAGGATTTGGGGCGGCGGCATTTGGTGCATTAAAGATACCGAGATTGTTGAGTAACCGGGATCGGACTTGGTTCTGATTCCGTGTAACTTTTGTAGAGATCGGCATTATCTTTCTAGGATTCGATCGGCTTGAAGAAACAGAAGAAGTTGGCGCGGTGGATGCTGTGCTACTCACGGCATTGTCTATCGTGTCTGACATTCTTTGCTGGTGATATTGCTTTGGAATCGACTGTCAGTAAGTAGATCAAACAAATGTGGTGTTGGTATGAACGATATGCGTACGAGTAATAGTACTGCCGACTGCCGTACGAGTGTATACCTTCAAAACATTTCGTTTCGAGTTCTCTCTTCATTAGCTAAAAAGGCCATTTGTGACCTTCGCCATAAGTGACAAATTACGATAGCTGTTACGACTTCCAACTTACGACACACTTCATACACGGAGAAGTTTATGGTGTAACTTACTCTGTTGGAATGTATATCATCATGTCACAAAGAGTTTTGAACTTTGTATTTTTAATAAGTGCAGCTATCGGAGAGATATCGGGTTGCTATGCCTTTTGGGCATGGTTACGACTAGGCAAATCTATCCTATGGACCATTCCTGGAATAATTGCATTAGTGGGTTTTGCCAGTGTTCTAACTAAGGTAGATATGGACTATGCCGGTAGAGTATATGCCATATATGGTGGGATTTATATTCTTTCGTCTTTGATATGGTTTTGGTCAGTAGAGGGGGGTCGACCAGACAAATGGGATTTGATAGGAGTGTCAATATCTTTACTAGGAACATCAATAATTATGTTCGGCAAACATTGATCATTTGTATTTTCTATTTATTTTGATTCGTTATATTAAGTTCAGTTCTTCTCTTTCGTGTTTCTCTCTCAGCAGCCGTTGGGTCGTAGAGTAACGCATAACTCTATCGTAGTCATCAAACATGGGATCCATCGGTAAGATCCATGTCCAATAAGCTCCAATTCCAAATATATCTGTTAATGACATTGGTTCCCCCATGAAATCTTCTTCAGACTTTGAAAAGTTTCCTTTTTTAAAGGCATCGCTTTCCATCTTTAATCGGTCGATAGTCCCCAGACCTGTCATGACTGCCCAAACAACATTCATCAACATATTTGATGTGAAAATTAAAGCGAAAATGCATAGAAGGGTCATCACTCTAACCAATTCAATGACAATTCCATCAAATGTACAATCATCAGATGCACAGAAAAAGTAATTGATTCCAAATAATAGCAGTGCATAGGCAGCTGATGTCCATACGTAGAGTAAAAAGAGTAAAAAGTGCTTCATGTTCCCTTGACCTATACAATTGTTCATCCACGGACAATGATGGTCCATGCCTGATATACAACGATTGCATATCCTACAATGGTGTGTCTTTGACGGTTTATAAGTTTGACAAACTGTGCACATAGGAAAATCGGATTTCATTTTCCCATCTTCTTCCGTTGGGACAGCAGTTAAGGGGATACTTCCGGGATCTGTCAATGTCGTCTTGGCGTGTGCAGCTAGTGCCAACGCACAAAATGTAGAATAAATTATTGATATGATAGGGCTCATACTTTTTGTTGTTTTCACGAGAAGAGTCACGGTGAATCCAGAATAAATAATCATAAGCCATACGATACTGGACATAATTAATCCTGATGCATCGGTGTAGTTCAGCCATATTCCATCATGTGGAGAAGTGCCGAATGTGCATGACCATGGTAAATCGTTATGAGTATCCTGATAATATTGTGACTCGTCTTGTTCCGATTGTATGTTTGGTTTTGCTTGGAAAACAGTCCTTATGAAGCTAAGAAGAGAAGTCGTCCATGAAGGTCTAAACAAGGATTTTTTACTTTGTCTTGATGAATCAGAGTGATTCAACACCTTTCCTTGTGGTGGAGGATCAAATTTTCCTCCAAAGTAATGCTGGGTGTGTGGTGAAGTTTGATGCCGCATCGTCTCCTCAGAAGAGGAGCCCACAGTTCTTCTTCTGGTGAGATTCGTGTCATCCTCTACTTCACACGATATCATTGGATCTAAGTGTCCTCTTCCTTTGGCCGATGATAGAAGTGGCGTTGATTCCTTTTCGTTCATCATGGTGGATACCTTGCTTATTAACTTAGGTTGATCGGTAGGAGTGCTTGTGAACTGTGCATTGTGCAGTTGGTAATGGTTAATGGTGCATCTCTCTGTCCTCTGTCTTGAAATTTTGAAATTTGTATTTTTAACTTAGGAGATATAGATAGTACTGAAAGTCACATGTGAGTACGAGTAAGATGATACTGGAAGTGATCCAATCGATCTACAAACAAGTCATCAAAAGAATTGTTACCAAAATTTCAAAAACAGTAAAAATGTTATGAATGGAAATAGATAGAACTTCTCATCGCAGTTGTATTTTCATATGTTATAATCCTGTTCTGCTTTGAAACATAGTTATTTTCTTTCGTCAGTACTGGGTGATTTGTCATCAAGAATGTATTCCAAATCTCCGAACCAAAGCTCAGATTCATATTCTTCGGCCAATCCCGAAGTATCTTGTCCCCAAAATCCTGTTCGTTTCTTGACATGAATGTCTCCTTGTACCTGTATTTGACACGCTAATCTCAGATTCGTCGATTGTTCTTTGGATCCATGTGGAGGGAAATTCAACCTTAATTTTTCCTTGATACTCTTTTCCATCGGAATTATACATGATTGATTATCATCTGATGTGACTTCCACGGCGCATGTTCCACACGTTCCCAATCCCCGACAATTGATAAGTCGCGATCTGCCATTGTGTGGACTGATTCCCCTTCTTAGTAGTGCACTACGTAAAATCTCTCCTTTTTTGACGAGAATTTCCTTCTCTCCAGCCAATGTCTCGAACGTCACAATGGCCTCCTCGGGTTGGGTTGTATTGTTGTCCAAATCCATATTTGGATCCTTGGACGAAGAAATGCTACTTTTGCGACGATTTGAAACATGAAATCTTGAAAGAACTGTATTCATATTCCCATGATGCACTGAATTCGAAAGAGATAGAAACGAATTCGATGTGCCAAGGACAACACTGCTCACTATATACGTCAAGTTGTGCTTCATTTTTATGAACAAAATGATCTACCTACTTACTTAGTATTTGTTATGTCTCGCACCTTTTTGCTTTTTATCCCTTAGGATTGTGGATAATTACAATCCAACGTCTTATCTCCTTCTTCTACACTGAGATAAATATATATATATGAGTATTGTGTGACGATTGCAAGTTGGTAATAGGAATGAATGAATCGATTTTAGTGCGTGCAGAGTTGTGAGTTTTGAGTTTGAGAACAAAAATGAAAAAACGTACGTAAGTACCGATTACGTAGGTGGACGAAGGACGAGTTCGCCCGTTCACCCATCTCACTAGCCGTCACGGGATACCTACCGAGATCCGAGATCATCATTTGAAAGAGTTGAGAGTTGACAACTCTTCGATATTTGTTCGACAAACGGGTATATTTATCAACTATCTACTATCTATCTAAGATGATAAATGCAAAGATACGACAACTATCAATTTCCTACTCTAATCCTCTTTTCAAATCATATGCTGGAGGATTGATTCTCACTGGAACAGGTGCATTTTTTCTGCATCAAAAGTCAGCAACGGCCTCAGAAGCTGCCTCTTCCGCCAGTAGTAGGCAAAGGACTGGGATCATTGAAACGGATTTTACTGACAAAATTGCTGCCAAGCCATATTTAAATTATTTAAATCCTCGAGCTCGTGATAATATTGTTACATCATCAATCAATACCGGGAAGCGGTGGTGGGGGAAACTAGCACGAAATGATAGAAATCCAAATGTTGTGACAAATGAAGCGTATTATGATGATTCGTCGTCAGGTCGTGATGCTATCAATGAATATGATGTCAAAGGTCAAGAAAGACCGAAAGGTATTCCACGAAAGCTTAGAATACTAGCTATTGATGTACCTGAATTTAGAACCATTATTGATGGAGAGTGTCGTGTGAATTTAAGTAGGGTACGTTTATGTTATGTTAGGTATCATAATATCGTTTTTGATTCTTGATATCGTAACTTGCTTTATGAAAGTGACTCAAGAACTGATATGTATTTTTTATAGGTGTATCCAGATGACATTGCTCCACCCAAATTTATTACTAGGAAAATGAATGGACATGGACGGAAAACGAAAGCTCAAGAGAATGATATAGAAGAAAATACAAGTGACATGCAAAGTAAACACAAGCAGGATGGTAGAAGGGCTAAAGAAAAAATGGAAATTATTCAAAAATCACTTGCAAGGGCTCTTGTGCGCTGTCGCAATGTGCATACGAAACGAATCGGAGTTGAAATTCTAGAAGCTTCTGTGTATGATTTGAATCCCCATAATATGAGACGGACTTACCAAATTGGTTCATATAGATATGATCCTGGTAAGTATCAGGGGAGAGGCAATAACTCCATTGATCATAATAGTCAAGATATGGTGCAACGTCGAATGTCCATCAATAGTGAACGCTCTAATAATGTGGGTATTGTCGGGTCTTCAGAAGATGGTTCCGAAGAAAAAGAAGAAATTGGATTTGGTGGCGGTCAAGCTACGGTTCAATATGAAGAAAAAACCGTTTTAGCAGAGGACGATGACGAAGTTGACGCGCCATGGAATCAATACGCTTGGATAGAAGAAATGCAGATCCGAGTAAGTGTATTCATATTTTGTTGATTTCAGTAGAAGTATGTAACTTCATATGGTCGTCTAACTTTGTCCAAGATATCTGGAGATATTCCCTTTGGAGCAAGCGTTGAGCGATCGTCGTATCTATCACGTAAAATCTTTGGTATGTGCTACCGACGAACAGTCAAATCATCTCGATCTTTTCTACATTGGTTTGTCCCATCATTTTTATCCGGAGAAGTCGCTGGTGGAGAAGAAGGCATTGATGGAGACTATGGACGAAACCTGCGCACTTTTAACAAAGCGTCATCGAAACCACATGCTGTAATTGCTGACGGCTCTGCGATGCAAAGAGTTCCAGGTTCTCTTCGTTTCTTAACGAAATGCTGCAAGGAAGCTGATGTACCATTATTTATTATTAATGATCCTCGTCGATGGGGAGGTAACACTCATAATGATGTCGCTGGAGCAGCTGCTGATATGAGGAAAACCATTAAATCAAGAATGATTGCAAATGCGCTTTCGGTACGTACACATTTCAATATTTTATGCCTGAACCCTTTCATTTTCCTAACTTTTTTCGTGTTCAAAAATTAAACTATTCAGATAAGAGAAGGGAGTATGTTTGAACGTGGGCGCCTCGTAGGTCAGATAGAGACTGATACAAAATGGCAATTCAAAGATGCTGGACGAAGAACTCGGCAGGCAGTGAAGGATGCTGCTGCTAGGCTTCAGAGGGAGCGAGATCATGATTGGTCAAATCTTGATTCTGAAGAACTGATACAGCGACTTGTTGAAAGAAACGTAATAACCTTAGAAGGTGGAAAACTGATGGATAAGACTTCTCTTGATGCTTTCGCTGATCTTTGCAAAAGATTTTTAAAAGAATACAAAGAAGCCAGCATAGATGAATCAATGAGCGACATTGATGAGCTAGAAGTGAAAAGTAGTAGTTAATAAAGTTCATGATCGATAAGAATATTAATAGATGGATACATCATTGTAGCACGCACCCAATTAAAACTAATCTAGACTGTACATATGGTGAAATAACATTAAATCGTAGTCCTAACTTCTACTTGTCCAAAACTCATTTTTAAGAATCAATCACTATTTTACTTCTTCCAACTTCGAGAAAATGGTCCAGGATGGGACACGATCTCAACTTCCTTTCATCTCGACCAT
>Ga0213868_10001956_pt1 | contig 19854 bp, 22 predicted proteins | sample PICome_9_FD_160087 | JGI IMG/M metagenome (GOLD analysis project Ga0213868, IMG submission 160087) | Coastal seawater microbial communities near Pivers Island, North Carolina, United States - PICO127 | ecosystem: Environmental > Aquatic > Marine > Coastal | place: USA: North Carolina...
GGCTGGTTATGTGTACCTGATCATTCTTAGGGACGGCATCGCAGTCGTTCAAGCGCAGTTGAGCCTCAAAATTCAAAGGAAAAGCATTATGACTGACCAAGAAGACTGGTATGGGCCCGAGGCCGCGACATTTGGCGACCGGGTCGCGGCAGCGCGTGAAGCGGCCGGCATGACACAGGCTGTTCTGGCCAAGCGGCTGGGCGTTCGTCTGGCCACGTTGCGCGGCTGGGAGAATGACACATCAGAGCCGCGCGCCAACCGTTTGTCGATGGTGGCGGGATTGCTGAATGTCTCTATGATGTGGTTGATCAATGGCGAGGGCGAAGGCATTGACGGCCCCGGCGACGCGGCCGCCCAGCACAGTGATCTACAGGCGGTGCTGGCAGACATCAGAGCGTTGCGCGCGGATTTGCTGCGCAGTGCGGAAACCATGGGACGGCTGGAAAAGCGGGTCCGAAACTTGCTGGAAGAGGCGCATCATGACTGAGCTGACCGAACACAAGATCAAGCGGCTGTACATGCGATCCATCCGTCGCGGGATCAAGGAAATGGATCTGATCCTGACCGCTTTTGCCGATGCCCGGCTGGCGGGGATGGATGACGCCAGCCTTGATCTTTATGACGGGCTGCTGAACGAAAATGATCATGATTTGTATCAATGGGTCACGGGGCAGGTTCCTGCGCCGGAACATCTGACCCAGATGATTGAGGATATTCGCGCGCTTTATGAACCGCTGGCGTAACTGTCTGGTTTAAGACCCGGCGCTAAGTGCTGAGTTTAACGAAATATTCTGTTTTATTCTTCAGTTTCCGTCTCATTCTAATTGAGTCGGAGGCTGTAAATGAGCATTCAAGATCCCATTCGAAACGACACAAGAAACAAGGATTACATGGTTGGCTACCTGGAATCCCTGTCCTTGGTCGAACGGCTTCACCGGCTTTTGCTGGATGTCATCAAAGATGAATTCGAACGCGTTGGTGTGCTTGAAATCAACGCGGTTCAGGCGCTGCTTTTGTTCAACATCGGCGATCACGAGGTGACGGCCGGCGAATTGAAGAGCCGGGGCTACTATCAGGGCAGCAACGTCAGTTATAATCTCAAGAAACTGGTGGAAATGGGCTATATGCACCATCAGCGTTGCGAGATAGACCGCCGGTCCGTCCGGGTGCGTCTGACCGAAAAGGGGCGCAATATCAGCCGCATCGTCGCAGACCTGTTCGAACGCCACGCTGAGGGGCTTAGGGACAAGGGGGTCCTTGGCGAAGACGGGATCACCCATATCACCTCCTCGCTCAAGCGGATGGAACGGTATTGGAGCAATCAGATCAGGTATATCTACTGATCAACACGCCAGAATTGGGACAACACCAGCCCGTCCAGTTCGCGGATCAGTTTTTGGGTCATCGCGCGGGCATAATCGGCAAACCCAAGCGCGGTCTGGACAAAGGCATCCGGCCCCAGCACAACCTCGGCCCTGAAATAGGACGACAGCTCTGCGATGTCGGCCTGCCGGATGTCGCCCATGCTGGGATCATCCACGCCGATCACCAATGCGTTGATGGTGATGCCGCTGCGGGTGATCCGGTCGCGCACATCGCGGGGGCGGGGGCCCAGGTTGGATTTGCCATCCCCCGACAGATCCAGCGTGCGCTTCCAGCACTCCGCCTGCTGGGCCAGATGTCGGTTGCCTTCGCTCATCGCCACCCCCAGTGCCGTGCCGGGGCTGGCATCGCGCCGCTCAGTCTGGCGCAGCGTCGCGATGACGCTGTCCAGCGCGGCCTGGCTGTCGATCGCGGTCCAGGGCACCACGATGGCCTGATCCCCGGGACCGGACCATTCAAACACCATCAGCCTGACCGGGGCCGATGGCATCGCCATCAGCTTTTCGCGCACCTCTGGGTCCTCCAGCGCCGCCGCGACACCGCCCATCTGCAACCGGTATTCGCGCGCATCCACCGATCCCGACACATCCAGTCCCAGCGCCAGCGCCTGTCTGCATTGCGCCTGTGCGCCCGCGGCCAGCACCGCCAGCATAACCCCAAACGTCAGGCAAAAGCCCAAACCGCGCGCCAGCCCCCGGATCATCCCCTTGGCCCTTTCGGCACCGTTGCTTCGCCAATCACCGCCGGCATCAGCTCGCGCACCAGCTTGCGGCGCAGGGCGCGCTCATAATCCTCAAACCCGTTCGCCACCTCCAAAAACGCCCCCGGCCCATGCAGCACCTCGGCCTTGTAAAAGGCGATCAACCCCAGCTCGCCCTCGAAATCGGCCGCATTGATCACCAGACCGTTCACCGTCACATCCTCAAAGGGAAAGGCGCGATAGGCCGATTGCGGCCCAAATCCTTCGTTGTTCTGCCCGTCCCCGGCCATATCCAGCGTCTTTTGCGCACATCGCGGCGCGCTTTCGAACAACCGCGCGCCATGGCCCAAGGCATAGCCCATCGCGGTCGGATAATCCGAATGCCGCCGCGTGGTGGCCGCCACCGTCTCGGCCGCCGCAACAAGGGCCTGTTTGCTGTCAATCATCGTCCAGTCCAGCAGCAGATCCTGCTGATAGCGGCCCGACCATTCATAAACCGCCAGCGCCACGGGCTGATCCACCGCAAAGAACGCCTCAACCACCTCGGGCGCAATCAGCGCCGATACCACACCGCCCCGCTGCAACCGATCCTCGGCCGCATCCACCGAACTTGAGACATCCAGCGCCAGCAACAGCGCCAACCGGCAGTCGGCAGCCCCGATCGTCGGGGCCGCCAATGCAAATGCCAGCGCAGTTGCAGCTTTCAACATGGGTCAGTTACCAATGTCCGATGTTTTCCATGCTTTGCCATGGCTCGGCCAGCGGCAGCGGCTCGCCTTCTTGCAACAATTCGACCGAAATATTGTCGGGGCTGCGCACAAAGGCCATGCGCCCTTCGCGGGGGGGGCGGTTGATGGTCACGCCATTGTCCATCAGGAACTGGCAGGTCTCATAGATGTTCTCGACCGTATAGGCCAAATGGCCGAAATGGCGGCTGTCAGAGGGCAGGCCGTCATCGCCGTCCCAGTTATAGGTCAGCTCCACATCGGCATGGCCATCCGCCATCTCGGGCGGGCACAGGAACACCAGCGTGAACCGCCCGGCTTCATGGTCGATCCTGCGCCGTTCGATCAGCCCCAGCAGCTTGTAAAACGCGATAGAGGCATCAAGGTCTTTGACGCGCACCATCGTGTGCAGATATTTGATTGGCATGGGCTCGCTCCTTCTTTGCGTTTCACCGCTGAACGTAGCATGGCCTTGCGGGGATACCAGCATTGTCCGCATATTCCGCCCGCGCAGGCGGCGCTTTGCGGTGCCAGAACAAAGGGGGCATCAAATGCGGCATCAAAACCCGCATGAAAAATGGCCTCAAAAGGCGGATTTGATCCCGATGCTCAGACCCACCCGGTTCACATCATATAGCCCTACGTTGCTGTCGGTGCTGGACGCCGACAGCGTGACACTGGGGTTGAACCCGTAATAGTCGATTTCCTTGAACGTCGCCGTCACATCGCCAAAAATCTGGCTGTCCTGCCGCCCGTCGCGCGAATGGCGCGACACATCATAATCGCGCCAGCTGGCACCGATGCCAAATTGCACGGCTGCCCCCAGAATGGGCCGTTTCAGCGCCAGACCCGTGCGCAGGGTCACTTCGGTATATTCCGAACCCGGATTGCTGGACCGGGTGCCGCCCACCGACAGGCCCAGATAACCAGTGTTGCCAGATGCAAAACCCTGCGTGACACTGGCCTGCAGGCCCAATGTGTCCAGATCCGGTGTCGCCTGACCCCACAGCCGCTCCAGGTCGGTGCCAAACCGCAACTGCCGCTGTGGGCTGATGCGCCATGTCTGCTGGGCCTGCGCACGCATGTAAGAGGCATAGCGCGCCCCGCTGTACCAGCTTTGCCCGGCTTCGACATCCAGCGCCAATTCGCCTTTGCGCGACAGGTTCAACTGGCGATAGCCATACCCCAGTGCGACGCTGCCAAAGGCAAAGTCGGACCCCTTGACGCTGGTGTCTGTCAGCGTGTCGGTGATGGCAAAGCTGCGATAGGCCAGCGACAGTTTGGCGTCATGGGCGGTTTCGGGCGTTTGATGAAACCGGTAGCGCGTGCGCAGGGATGCGCCAAATTCTATGCCTGAAATGGCCTGCGCGGTGTCGCTCAGTTCGTATTCCACCTGTTCGCCAAACAGCAGTTCGGTGACGGCATAGTTCAGCAAGGACCGGTCCTGCGCGCTGCCGTTGTTGATGTTGGTGTTGGGGGCCAGCGTCAGGCTCAGGTCCGTTTTCCAGGGGTTTTGCTGTTTGACATAGGCAAAATCCCGGCGTGCCTTTTCGCGCAGCACGTCATTGGGGGCGTTTTGCGCGGCACGGCGCAGCCATAGTTGCGCCCTTGTGCGCTTGCCATCGCTCGACAGGACCTGTGCGGTGATCAATGCTGCGGAATACCGCTCTTCGGCGGTCTGGGCCAGCGCCCATGCGCGCCGCGCAGCCGCGCGGGCAGGGGGGATATCACCCATGTCACGGGCGGCGCGCGCAAGGATCAGATGCGCATTCAGATCGCGCGCATCCCGCGCCACCAGCGCCTCGGCATAGCCGCGCGCAAGCCGCGCATCGCCCGTTTTCAGGGCCATCACGGCCGTCTGTCGCAGCTGCTCAGGGCTCAGGCTGGGCTGTGCCTGCGCCCCCAGTGTAACGATACTGCCAAGACAGGCCGCCGCAACGACCAGGCCAAGCTTGCTGACCATGGCTACTGCCGTGCTTCTCGGTAAATGGTAAAGCCGGTGGTGTCGCGCACGTTGTCCGCCGATGGATCGACCGTGGTTTCCAGCACGATGATACCCACGATTTCTTCGGCATTATCGCCCGAAATGATCCCGTAATAGGTGCCGGCCTCGTATTCGACGATCCCGCCGGTGTCATTGCCAAACCTCGACGTCAATCCGCCGGTGATCTCTCCGTTGGCATCCAATGCATTGGTCGAAATGGTAAAGACCGCCGTTGGAATGGCCGTCAACGAAGATGAATTGCCCTCGTTCAACCGCGCCAGAACGTCGTTGGTGATCTCGTTGCCCGCCAGATCAAAGACCTTGCGGTTAAAGACGAACCCGTCCACCGCGCCCTCATACCGGCCCGTGGCCTCGTTGAAATCATCAAAATCAATGGCGATCTGCACATCCGACGTGGAATATTCCAGCCCCCCGCGACCGTTATAGTCGCGCAGGCCCGCGCCCTTGCCGTTGTACAGCGCCTGACCCGTGGTGGGCAGTGTCACCGTGCCGTTGCGCTCATAGACGAAACCGCCAAATCCATAGCCCACATAGTCACCGGTCCGCACAATCGCGAATTCGGTGTTGCCAGAACGGCTGAGCCCGTAAATCGCCCGGTGCCGGAACTGGTTGATGGACGATCCGCTGATCGCATCGGGGTACTGTTCCACGGCCTCATAGACCGCGTAGCCGCCCAGCGATCCGACCGCCTGACCGCGCACATAAGGCGCGTCGCTACTGCCATCAAAGGGCAGGTTGTCGACCGTGAACGTGTCATCCGCCGAATTGTAACGCACCCCTTCGGCAAAGCCGTTGCCGCTGGTGCTGTCGCGCGCTTCCTTGCGGAAAATCGTGGTGTTGGCCTGTGGCGATGCCGTGCCGGGCGGCAGCGTGCGACTGCTCTCGATCGTGCCGCCGTCTTCGGATGTGCCGGGTGTCGTGGGGGTTGCCTCGCCAAAAGGCGCATCGCCCCCGCCGCAGCCTGCCAAAATAGTGCAGAGCGTCAGCCCCGCTGCATAGAGTTTCATGATCGCCTGCCTATAAGCTGTTTTTATCTTGTTTTGGGCAACAATCCCTACAACAGCCCGTCTTTGTCAACGCTTCCCTCATCGCGCAGGCAATTCCGTCGCCAAGGGTGGTCAAAAAACAATACCCCATATGGCTGTTCCTGCGCCGCTTTCACCCAGATATAGTAAACCCCGAATCCCAGCCCCGCAAAAGGACCGCGCTCATGCCCATCACGCCCGATCAACAAGCCGAAATCGACGCGCAGCGCGCACAGTCTCACACCACCCTGCGCGCCACCGTGCCCGCGATGGAGGCGCATCTGTACAAGGCCCACGAAGTCCTTGATCACGGTTTCATCCGCGTCATCGACTATATGGGCGACGATTCAGCCATCTGTCAGGCCGCCCGCGTGTCCTACGGCAAGGGCACCAAATCCGTCCAGAACGACGAAGGGCTGATCCGCTACCTCATGCGCCACTGGCACTCGACCCCCTTCGAGATGTGCGAGATCAAGCTCCACGTCAAACTGCCCGTCTTTGTCGCCCGCCAGTGGATCCGCCACCGCACCGCCAACGTCAATGAATACTCCGCCCGCTATTCGATCCTGGACCGCGAATTCTATATCCCCGCGCCCGAACATGTGAACGCGCAATCCGTGGTCAACAATCAGGGCCGGGGCGGCGTGCTGGAAGGGGCAGAGGCCGCCCGCGTCCTCGAAATCCTCAAATCCGACAGCAACCGCGCCTATGACAATTACGAAGCGATGATCGCCACCGATGGCCCCGACGGCCCCCAGGACGGTCTGGCCCGCGAACTGGCCCGCATGAACCTGCCCACCAATATCTACACCCAATGGTATTGGAAGGTGGACCTGCACAACCTCTTCCACTTCCTGCGCCTGCGCGCCGATGCCCACGCCCAATACGAGATCCGCGTCTACGCCGATGCCATCTGCCAAGTCGTCGCCGACTGGGTCCCCGCCGCCTATAGCGCCTTTGAGGATTACCGTCTGGGAGGAGCAACGATGTCCGGCAAAGCGCTCGATTGCGTGCGCCGGATGCTAAAGGGTGAGCAGGTGACGCAGGAAACCTCGGGCATGAGCAAGGGGGAATGGCGGGAGTTTATGGGGGTTTTGAACGACCCCGCATAGCGGGGGCAAAAGGCTCCAGTGGAGCCTTTTGAGTTCAAAACGGGCGCGCACGCCTGCGCGGCCAACGAAATTCTCGAAATTGGTGATTTAGTCGATGCGAAAACTCCTAATATTCGGCAATGGTTTGGGTCGTGCGCTTGACAATGATTTTTTCAATTTGGAAGTAGCTTTGCACTCCGCATGGAACAATCCGCAGATACTGAACGATACGCAAAAAGAACTCATCTTAAGATGCCTTCCGGCAAATCTAATTGAAGACGAAGTTCCAGCAGCACCAAAGAGCGAAATAGAGCTTGACCGTTTGCAAAGAGTTCTTGCTTCATGCGATGAAATTGCCAAACACGAAACTGAGGATGGTGCCAGTTGGCTGACTGACGAAGGGAAGGCATTCCCGATAGCAATTCGGAGCTATCTTCATGCCGCTGCATCTCACTTTCACACTGGTACTCACACTCTACCGGCGACTTTTGTCGACCCACTTATTGAATGGGTCCACAACACTCGCAGTCACGTCGCCACTCTTAATTATGACGAGTTGCTGTATCGTTCATTTGTTGGGACTTCGTTGTTTAATGGGTATTCCTGTTTGATCGACGGTTTCGTACCTAACTTTGACCCCTCAAACCTTGATCGCAAGTCTCCATTGTCGCAATCCTACTATCTTCACCTTCATGGTTCGCCTCTTTACTTTAACTCTGTGACGGGCAGCCTCCATAAAGCCTCGATGTCTGGCGTCCATCAATTGCAAGGCTATTCAAGCTCACATGTCGTATTGACCCATGTGCAGCACAAAACATCAGTAATTGCTGCATCGCCTATCTTGAGAGAGTATTGGAAACGGCTTGAGGTGGCGATGGAAGAAGCCGAGGCCCTAGTCCTCGTTGGTTATAGCGGCGATGATGTTCACCTGAATTTGCTGATCTCAAAGTACTTTCGGAGTAAGCAAGTGGAGGTTGTTGAAAGAGTACACCCACATTACCTGACAGAAGGTGGTAAGTCAGCGAGGCTAACTTCTTGGAAAACAAAGTTATCGGTAGGGTCAGTTGTGGCATTCTGGTGCGATAATATTCTTGAACACACAAATTGGTCATGGAAAAAATCTGCGTGAGCATTGGAAGCGTAGTGCAGGTAACAACCCACGCGCTCCCCGATTCCATCTCTCACACCGCCCACATTAAACTCAACCCTCAGCCCCAAACACGTCCGGCACCGCCGGACAGCGCCCGGACCTCCCCCGTTTTGCCGAAGGCAAACCTCCGGTTTGACGGGAGGGCGCTTCGCACCCACCCCGAGGTCCAAGCGCTGTCCTTCACATAGGGCGTCACGCCGCCACCGCCGGACCTCCCCCGTTTTGCCAAAAGCAAACCTTCGGTTTGACGCAAGGGCGCTTCGCACCCACCCCGAGGTCCAGGCGCTGTCCTTCACATAGGGCGTCACACACCCCGCAACGCACGCCCCCTTAACCCGCCCGCGCAACAAAACCCGTATGACAATCGTATGCCTTTGCGGTGTACGCGCGGTGTACGCGCTGTGACACCTGCAAACTGGACTCATGGCCCCGGTTAACCTTTGCTTGACGGGGCCCGCGAAACGCCCAAACTTGGGTCATGTTCACCCTCGCGCATCCCCCCGCCGGTTTCACGGAAAACCCCTTTCCCCATTATGATGACCTATTGGCGCACAGCCCCGTCACGCCCCAGCCCGACGGGTCATTCCTGATCTGCCGGCATGCTGATCTGAACGCGATCTACCGTGACACGACCCTTTATATTTCTGATAAAAAACAGGCGTTTGCACCCAAATTCGGCCCCGGCACGCCGCTGTATGAACATCACACAACCAGCCTTGTTTTCAGTGATCCGCCGCTGCACACCCATGTGCGCCGCATCATGACCGGTGCCCTGACCCCCAAGGCCCTGGCGGGGATGGAACCGGGGTTGATCAAAACCGTCGATACCCTGCTGGATGATATGCCCCAAGACGCTGATTTGATTGAGGATTTCGCCTCCATCATTCCCATCCAGATCATCGGTAACCTGCTTGATATTCCCCTGTCCGAACGCGCGCCCCTGCGCGACTGGTCGCTTGCCATCCTTGGTGCGCTTGAACCCACGCTGACGGCCGCCCAACTGCAGCGCGGCCATACCGCCGTGTCCGAATTTAAGGCCTACTTACAAGACCTTATCGCCCGCCGCCGCGCCCGTCCCGGTGACCCGGAGACTGACGTTCTGACCCGTCTGATCAACGGCGACGCCAAGGGGCAGCTGTCGGAAATCGAGTTGATCCAGAATTGTATTTTCATCCTCAACGCAGGCCATGAAACCACCACCAACCTGATCGGCAACGGCCTTGCCCTGTTGCATGATTGCCCCAGTCAAAAGGCCATGCTTCTGAGTGACTTAACCCTGATCAACACTGCCGTGGAAGAGGTCCTGCGCCTGCGTTCGCCCAACCAGTTCGGCAACCGCGAAACCACCGCCGAAGTCACGATCGGCGGCCATGTGATCCCTGCGGGCACCAACCTGCACCTGTGCATCGGTGCCGCCAACCGCGACCCGGAAGTGTTTGACAATCCAACGGAATTTGACATCACGCGCCAGCCCAACCGCCATCTGGCCTTTGCCGGTGGGCCCCATGTCTGCGTCGGTCTCACCCTTGCCCGGATGGAGGGGCGGATCGCGCTGGGCCGTTTCCTGACCCGCTATCCCGACTACATTCTATCGCCCGGTCGCACCCCCGGCGGGCGCATCCGTTTCCACGGATATACCTCTCTGCCATCAAGGTTAATGAATTCGAACGCCCCAAAAAACTGGACTTACCCCCCCAGCGCAGTAAAACTCGCGCTAAAGCAGCAAAATCAACCAAAAACGAGGCATAAAATGCAAAGATCCATCCTCACCCTGTCAGGAATTGGCCTTTTGTTAGCGACACTTACGCCCACAAATGTCGCGGCAGAAGCAAAAATCTACCCCTATCCCGCCAGCGCAAATTACTGCCCTGCAGGCCTGCAACCCATCACGATCTCAGGCGTCATCTGCTGCGGCTCCCCCAACCAATCCATGACCTACCACCAAGCCATGGCACACCCCGCGCCAAAGCGTCATGTGCACCGGCCGGCACGATCGGCGCGTCCGACCTGTTTGCCGGGCACAAAGGGCTGCACGGAGTATTGAACCCGTCTGTCGTGGTTCGGAAATCGTCACCCGGCAAGAATTTGCCGGGTGGGCCGTCATAACAGGCTGATATCAGACGCCATTTGCCGTCCATCGCGCCCTTCGGTCAGCTCAAAGCTTACCTTTTGCTCATCGGCAAGGCCGGTCAGGCCTGAACGCTCCACTGCTGAAATGTGAACAAAAACGTCATTGCCGCCGCCTTCGGGCGCAATGAAGCCGTATCCTTTTGTGGTGTTGAACCACTTCACGGTGCCTGTTGGCATGATGTCCGTGCCTCCTTTGATGGTCGTATACCCGCAGCTGGCAGGTAATTTGTGCGCTGGAACGATCCTTCGCCCCACGGTAAAGAGATTGTACATCGCCGGAAGAAATCAAGGAATCCGGCATAAAACTTTACGTGAACTTAGGATATCAGGGGGTGACGTGCTAATTTTTGGGCTCAAGAACTGTGACACCTGTCGCAAGGCGATCAAGGCTTTGCCGACAGCACAATTGCGGGATGTCCGCACAGATGGCGTCCCTGCGGATATCCTCAAGGCGGCATTGGCGCAATTTGGCGATGCTTTAATCAACACCCGTTCGACCACCTGGCGGGGGCTGAGCGATGAGGAAAAAGCGCAGGATCCGCTGGCCCTGCTGGCGCAATATCCCGCGCTGATGAAGCGCCCTTTGATCGCTGTGGACAACAGGCTTTTCTTAAGTTGGAACAAAGATATAGAGGCTGAAATTAAAGCGATTTAGAGCGAGAGGTTTCAGATTGATCGAGGGGTCAGGGCGCGGTCAAAGGAAAGCGGCCCGGCCCCTTTTAAAACCAGCACCAGCAGCAGGAATATCCACAGGCCCCGCTGGTCAAGGATGATGGCGTCGGGGAACCTGTCAAACCATGCGCCGATTTCCGACGTGGCACCATGGCCAACGACATCGGTCAGGGATTGGACCACGACAAAGCCGATCATCCCCAAGGCCGCAAGCCGCGTCAAAATGCCCAATACGATCAAGGCAGGCAGAATGAATTCTGCCCATGTTCCGGCTATCACAACAATCCGTTGGACGGCTGACATCGCGCTTACGTCATATCCTGCGGCCTCCAATGCGCGGGGAAAGATCTGGGCGTAGGCGCCCACAGAGGGGGTCCAGAGGCCCGCAAGGCCGTCACCAATCTTGGTCAGGCCGGCGTTCAGGAAATAGACCATCAGGATTGCTGCAAAGAGAAAGCGGGCGAGTGTCGGCAAGAGCCACTCTGCGCGATCCAGCCGGGATACGAGAGCGGTATAGATTGATACTATTGCAGTCATTTCAATTCCTTATGGTTCACTTTTGCCAATGCATGACTGCGCAGCGCCAGGCTCAGGCTGTTGCCAAGGTCAAAGTCAGGTGCCGCCGACAGGGCGGTGTCATGGGCATCGCCAAAGGACGCGCCTTGCCCCAGTGCGGCAAGCCAGGTTGCGCTTCCCACGGGCATCTCGTGAGGGGTCGGGTCAAACTCTGGCCGGGTGATCAGGACATTCTGGCCGATATTGCGGGGCTTGTGCGCGCCATCAAGCGTATTGAAGGCCCAGATGTCATAGAGCGGCCAGCGTGATCGCAGGATACGCGTTGCGGGGGCCAGGGTAACGGTTGCCTCAAGCAAGGCGGCGGGCGGCAGGTCCTGCAGCGGTGCGGCGTCAAAGGGGGGGGCATCGGCGGCGTGGTAGGATTGGCGCAAAGCCAGATCCAGACGCGCGGCATCGGGCAGATAGCCGAGATGGGATAGGGGGGTAAATCCTTGCAAAAATGCAGGAAATTCAGCTCCATAGAACATCATGACAGGTGATGTCGGCGGATGTTTCCGAATAAAGAGGCGCGATAGTTGCGCGAAATTCTCTGGGCCGATCAGTTTTTCGACCAAGGGAAAGGCGGTCTTCATCGCCTCGATCAGCGATACGGTGACATTGTTGCGATAGACCGCATAGCGCGCGCCGGCAGGCCTGTGCGAGCCATCTGTCAGCCCGTCGGGGACCGGATGATCAGGGTCCAGAAGCCCCGCCCGGAATTCTGTCTGACCCGTCACGCGGCCAGCGCCCGCGCGGCGCGGCTGGCCTCTGCCCGCAGGGTTGGCCAGTCCGGCACGTCGTTGTCCCATTCGACCAGCACGGGGGTCGGGCCGGTCTGCGACAATGTATAGTCCAGCAAGTTCCAGACGGGATCAACCACCGCCTTGCCGTGGCTGTCGATCAGCAAAGGGGCCCCGTGATCGTCGTGGTCTGTGTCATGGCCGCCGACGTGAATCTCGCCCACCTTGTCGGTCGGGAAACTGTCGATATAGGCCTGCGCACTAAGATTGAGGTTTGTGGATGAAACAAAGACATTGTTCACATCCAGCAAGAGACCGCAGGAAGTTCTGTGTGTAAGTTCAGCAAGAAAGTCGGTTTCTGCAATAGTGCTCTGGGTGAAGGCAAGGTAGCTTGATGGGTTCTCAAGCAGCATTTTGCGGCCCAGAACGTCCTGCACCTGATTTATATGATCGGCGACGCGGCGCAATGTTGTGGGGGTGTAGGGCAGCGGGAGCAGATCGTTCAGAAACTCGGACCCATGGGTGGACCATGCAAGATGTTCGGAAAAGCTGGCGGGTTTGATCCAGTCACACAAGCGCTTGAGGCGGGTCAGATGCGCGCTGTCCAGTGGGCCTTCGCCGCCGATCGACAGGCCCACGCCGTGGATTGAGACGGCAAATTTTTCCACCAATGCGGCCAGTTGCGCCAGCGGGCGGCCCCCGTCACCCATGTAGTTTTCCGCATGGACTTCAATCCAACGAACGGGGCCAGGATCAGCTTGCAAGTCACTGAAGTGCTGGGGTTTATATCCAACGCCGGGGGCGTTTGGCAAAGGCTTGTCGCGGTGGGATGTGTCGAGCATGATTTACCTGCTGACCTAGATCTTGGGGGACCGGGCAGGCGCGGGGGCCTGCCTGGTCGCAGTGTTCTTTTTCGGCGTTCTTGGAATACCCGACACCTCATCAATAGCGAACGCGTTGCAGTCTTTGATATCAGCCCGCGTCAATTGGTTCAGGGTCTTCCGAAAATGCGTCAGGCGGGCAGATCACGCTCAAGCACTTCGAGCGAGCCTGTCCGCGCCGAACCGTCTGCCATTGCTGGCAGTTCCATGCTTTCGCAGGTGCCCGCATCTACCAAGGTCCAGGCGTTGCCCTGATAATCGACCGTGGATGTGCCGGCGCAGGTGGTGCCGGGGCCGGCGGCGCAATCGTTTGCACCGGCAAGGGACACACCATAGCATTTTTCCTTGGCGGCGGCATCAGCGGTTGTGGTCTGGGCTGCGAATGCGGCGGCGACGGCACCGGCGATGGCGACTGATTTCATAACTGTAGACATTTGGTTTTCCTCCTGATTGGTTTTGGTCACGTTGTGATGTCATGACTAAAACATTGGGCCGATCTTAAATCCATTCACGAGCGAGTGTGTCACGAACGCGTCAAGAAATACGACAGAAACCGCTGAATGTTGTTGGAATTCGTCAATTTCACCCGAAAATGTTTCAGGCGTGCGGGCAAGGGTGCCGCTGCGCGCCTGAAATGTTACAGCCGTCGTGATCAGCGCAGGTCTGGTGGCGTGGCTTCGGCGGCCAATGTTACAGTCATCTCGGACAGCGGCTGCACGCTGGTTTGTTTTTCGCCCAGACGGCGGACGGAAACGGTCTTTTCTTCGACCTCGCGGGCCCCGACAGCCAGGATCACCGGCACTTTGCCGACGGAATGTTCGCGGACCTTGTAGTTGATCTTTTCGTTGCGCATGTCGGCTTCGGCGCGCACACCTGCCGCCTTGAGGGTCTCGACCACTTCCATCACATAATCATCCGCCTCGGAGGTGATGGAGGCGACAACCACCTGACGGGGGGCCAGCCAGAAGGGCAGTTTGCCTGCATGTTCCTCGATCAGGATGCCGATGAACCGCTCAAAAGAGCCAAGGGTTGCACGGTGCAGCATGACGGGCCGGTGTTTGCCGCCGTCAGCACCGATAAAGGTCGCGTCCAGCCGTTCGGGCAGGACGAAATCCACCTGATGGGTGCCGCACTGCCAGTCACGGCCGATGGCGTCGGTCAGCACGAATTCCAGTTTCGGGCCATAGAATGCGCCTTCGCCGGGGTTCAGTTCAGGCTCGATGCCCGCAGCGCGTGTCGCAGACAACAGGGCGCTTTCGGCTTTGTCCCAGACCTCATCTGATCCTGAACGGGTTTCCGGGCGATCCGAGAATTTGACTTTGAAGTTTTCGAAGCCGAGGTCTTTGTAGATGTTGCGCAGGAATTCGATGTAGACGGCCGTCTCGCTCTCGATCTGTTCCTCTGAGCAGAAGATATGGCCATCGTCCTGGGTAAAGCCCCGGACCCGCATGATGCCATGCAGCGCGCCTGACGGTTCATACCGGTTGCAGGAGCCAAATTCGGCCATCCGCAGCGGCAGGTCGCGGTAGGATTTCAGACCCTGGTTAAAGATTTGGACGTGGCAGGGGCAGTTCATCGGTTTGAGCGCGTTGACGGCCTTTTCACGGGCGTGCTCTTCGTCCACTTCGACGATGAACATGTTCTCTTGATATTTTTCCCAGTGGCCAGAGGCCTCCCAGAGCTTGCGGTCAACGACCTGGGGTGTGTTCACCTCAACATAGCCACCGCGGCGTTGCTGGCGGCGCATGTAGTCCTGCAGTTCTGTATAGATGCGCCAGCCATTGGGATGCCAGAACACCTGACCGGGTGCTTCTTCTTGCATGTGGAACAGGTTCATCTCGCGGCCCAGCTTGCGGTGGTCGCGTTTGGCGGCCTCTTCGAGCATGTTCAGATGGGCGCGCAGCTTTTCCTTGCCGGTAAAGGCCACGCCATAGATTCGTTGCAGCATGGCGCGGTTGCTGTCGCCGCGCCAATAGGCACCGGCGATGGACATCAGTTTGAAGGCGTCGCCAGGCACCTGGCCTGTATGCTGCAGGTGGGGACCCCGGCACAGGTCTTGCCAGTCGCCATGCCAATACATGCGCAGAGGTTCATCGCCCGGGATGGAGTCGATCAGTTCGACCTTATAGGGCTCGCCATTATCCTCGTAGTGTTTGATCGCGCGGGCGCGGTCCCAGACTTCGGTCTTAACTTCATCACGCTTGTTGATGATTTCCTTCATCTTTTTCTCGATGAGGCCGAGGTCCTCTGGCGTGAAAGGCTCTTTGCGGTCAAAGTCATAGTACCAGCCGTCCTTGATCACCGGGCCGATGGTGACCTTGGTGTCTGGCCAGATTTCCTGCACCGCGCGGGCCATGATATGGGCCAGATCGTGACGGACCAGCTCATTGGCCTGATCCTCATCGGCCATGGTGTGGATGGCGATGTCTGCATCTGCATTGATGGGCCATGCCAGATCGTAATGCGCGCCGTTCACGGTTGCGCTGATGGCTTTCTTGGCCAGGGATTTTGAGATGTCGGCAGCAACTTCGCCCGCAGTGATACCTGCGTCGTAGCTGCGTGAATTGCCATCGGGAAGGGTGAGTGCGATCTGGGCCATCTGGGTCTCCTCGTCAGTTTGGCGCCCACGAGACGCCCGGTTGCGGGTTATGTGTGGCGGCTGTCTGACGTCCCGGGCGCGTCGCGTCAAGAGTGGCTTTGGCGTTGATCAGCCAGATGTGGCCTGAACGCCAGCCTGCACGGCGGGGGGTATTTGGCTGAAAAGGTCACATGGACCAGTGCCAGCGCGGCACCCAGGCCGCCAAAGACGCCCAAGGCCCCCAATCCCAGGTGCGCAATCACAAGGCCACCTGCCGCCGACCCAAGGGCGGCCCCGACGTAGATTGCAGCGGCGTTCAGTGCCAGGACCACAGGGGCACGAGGGCCTGCGCAATTGATCAGCCGCATTTGCTGCCCAGCCATGAAGGACCAGCCAAAGACGGCCCAGACCACGGCCAACCCCGCCAGAAGAACCGAAGGGATGGGCAAAAGCGAAAACAGCGGCATCAGCAGCATCTGCGCCACGCATAGCCCCGTCAGGGTGCGCCGCCAGCCAAACCGGTCTGCCAGAACACCGCCCAGGATATTGCCGCCCACACCGCCCACGCCGAACATCATCAGGATAAAGGTCACACCGTCACGGCCAAAACCCATCGTTTCACTAAGCAGCGGCGCGATATAGGTGAACAGGACATAGGAGGTACCGATAAAGCTGCCGGTGAAGGTGATGGCCAGCATCATGCGCAGGTCAGACAGGGTGTCTGCCAGATCGCCCAGGGCGACGGGCTGAAACCTTAGGCCTGCGGGCACGCGGGTCCAGATCAGGAAAATACCGGGCAGGCAAAGCACTGCGACAATGCCAAAGGCCCATCGCCAGCCAAAGGTATAGGCGACGAAGCTGCCTGCGGGCACACCTGCGACCTGTGCGACGGTCAGGCCGAAAAAGACGGCTGCCAATACTTTTGCACGTTGCTCCACCGGATAGAGTGCGGCGGCCACGGCTGCGGCGACGGGGGTGAACATGCCAGCACCCGCAGCGGCAAAAACCCGGCTAAGACCCAGCGTGCCGAAACCCGGTGCCGCAGCGGCCAGAAGGGCAGAGACAAGAAACAGGACCAGCCCGGCCGCCAGAACCCTGCGGCGGCCAATCTGTCCGGTCAGGGCGACGGTGAGGGGGGACAGCACCGCATAGGCAATCGCGTAGATCGTCATCAGCTGGCCAATCTGGGCCGGTGTCTGTGCCAGGTCTTGGCCCAGCGGCTCAAGCATGCCGATGACAAGGAAAGCACCCATGCCAATCACGAAATTGCACGCAGACAGGATCGGGATCAGCAGGCGATCAGGGGAAGATGATTGCATGTTAAAGCCTTAGCAGGTCTAGATTGACCTGCAAGGCAGGACGTAGCGGCCTGTTTCAAACATTCAGCAAGGATTGGGACAATGGTAGAAGTCGAATGGCAGCGGATGAAGGCGCAGGAATTGCGCCGGTTGGCAGAGCAGAACGCGGTCGTGATCCTGCCGATCGCGTCGATTGAACAGCACGGGCCCCATCTGCCCACGATGACAGACACGCGGTTGGGCCATGAAGTGGCCATACGTGCCGCGCGCAAGGCCTATCCGCGCCGCCCCGTTGTGGTGACGCCCGTGGTGTGGTCCGGCCTGTCGGAACATCACATGCCCTTTGGTGGCACCCTCACCATCAGCCCCGAGACATTCCGAGGGCTGTTGCACGACCTGATCCTTGCACTGACCCGGCAGGGGTTTCGCGATATTCTGATCTCAAACTCCCACGGCGGCAATATCATCGCGTTGCAGCAGATCTGTGATGCCCTGTCGGCCAGCACGCCCGCGACATTGGTGCTGACCACCTACCCGATAGAGGCCGCCGCCGAGGTGGGTGCCCTGTTGGAGGACCAAGAGGGCATGCAGCATGCCTGCGAGGCGGAAACCTCCATGATGATGGCCTGCGAGGGCGATTTGGTCGATGACAGCAATCTGGGGGCCTTGGCCAGCAATGCGGGCGATGGTCATGCCTTTCTCAAGGCTGGGCGGGCGTCCTATCGCTGGCGGCCCTTCACCCATGTCACCGGCAATGGTCTGGCAGGCAACCCGGCCCGCGCCTCTGCGACCAAGGGAGAGGCGCTGTGCGAGGTCAGTGCAGAGGCGCTGGCCGCGCTGATCACGGATCCCGATACCTGGGCTGCCCCTTCTGATCTGCGGGGTGACGGGACAGGGGGTGTCGCCTTCCGGCCAGAGAGCTGAAGCGTTTTTCGCGAATACCTGACCCCGGGGAACCAACAGGGCACCCTGGGCGTTTGGGTTAGACGTCACAAAAGCGGAACCTGATATCTGGCAGGGGTTGGCCTGTGGTGTCGCCATGGGCCTGCCAAAAGTGGAAGATGATGTGTGATCCGGGTTCGGTATACATACATATACGTTGACTGCGACGCATAACGGTTTATTTACGACTCACGGGGTTAAAACCCGTCACCAGCCACATTTCGCAAGGAAGTCACCATGCCGTCCTATAATCGGAACTTTAAGCTTTCCATCGACGACGTGAACCTGATCGAAGAGGCGCTGCGCGCGCGCGGTCGTGAATTGTGCCGGATGCGCCGGGCGCTGAGCGATCAAGATCTGGCAGATATGGAATCAATCCGGGTGATCGAAGAAGACCAGCGCGAAGGCGAAGAGCTTTTGGGTCGTCTGCACGATCAGAAGATTTTCTACCGTCCCTCATCCAAGGTCTATGTCGGCGGCTGAACCCACCTTTGGGTTTGTCGCGCAGCTGATGTCCTGTGGCCTTTGTCCGCCAGGGGCTGCGCCCCTGTTTTTGCCTTTTGATCCGCGCAACGCTGTCTGAACGGTGTCACGATGTGACGCTGCCTTCATTCTGGCGGTTGCAGCCTGCATCAATGCTCCGCATGATGGGATAAACCAAGGAGGACGCATGGGCGCGCCATCATTTCTGGACACAACGCAAGGCCGCAGGCTGGCGTATCACCGTAGCGAAGGGACTGGTCCCTGGATCGTATTCCTGGGGGGGCTGAAATCCGACATGGAAGGCACCAAGGCGGTCTTTCTTGAGGAATGGGCGCGGCGCAATGGCCGTGCGTTTTTGCGGTTTGATTATTCCGGGCATGGGGAATCATCGGGGGCATTCACCGACGGGTGCATCGGCGACTGGGCGGCGGATACCGCTGCTGCCGTTGCCGCGCTGACACAGGGGCCGATCATCCCTGTCGGCTCTTCCATGGGGGGCTGGCAGGCGCTGTTGCTGGCCCGCGCGCAGCCACAGCGGCTGGCCGGATTGGTCACAATCGCGGCGGCCCCTGATTTTACCGAAGACGGCTATGCGGCCAGTTTCACCCCCGAGCAGTGGCAAAAGCTGGAGCAAAGCGGGCAGGTTGAGCTGCCGTCAGATTACATGGAACCCTATGTGATCACCAAGCGGATGATCGAAGACGGGCGCAACCAGCTGGTGTTGCGCAGCCCGCTTGATCTGCCGTTTCCGGTCCGGTTTCTGCAAGGTACGGCGGACACGGCAGTCAGCGTGGAAACGGCTGTGAAGCTGCTGGAGCATGCCACCGGTCCGGACATGCAGCTCAAGCTGGTCAAGGACGCAGATCACCGGTTTTCCGACGGCCCATGCCTTGGCCTGATCCTGGGGGCATTGGAAGAGGTTCTGGCGGCGCATGAGCTGAAACACAGCGCGGCAGCTTTCGCGGTTTAGGGCTGGTGGTCTGGGGCTGGCGCTCTGGGCCAGGGCACGCCGCCCGCGCTGCGCTGCAACCGGGCCCCCAGGGTTCGCGATGCGCGGTGTTTCGATATGGTCGCAGCTGTCGTTCTGGGCTTGAGAGGTGGGGCAATGACGGGCTATGTTCCCTTAGGGTTGTGTGTTCCCGGGCCTGGATCAGGTTCGAATTTTTTGAGTAGTGAGCAAGGTTTATGGTGATGGCTGAACCGCTGGTGTTGTTGCCGGGCATGATGTGCGATGCGCGCCTGTTTGGGCCGCAGATCGCAGAGCTGTCGGCCGAAATGGCCGTGATGGTGGCCCCTATCACCCAAGGCGAACGGATTGAGGAAATTGCCTCTGGTCTGCTGCATATGTTGACTGCGCGTTTTGCCTTGGAGGGGGCAGGGATGGGGGGCATGGTTGCGATGGAAATCCTGCGCCGCGCCCCTGACCGGGTCACGCGTATTGCGCTGCTTGATACATCCCCGCTGGCCGATACGCCGGGGGATGCCGCCAACCGCGA
>Ga0213868_10001957_pt1 | contig 19851 bp, 17 predicted proteins | sample PICome_9_FD_160087 | JGI IMG/M metagenome (GOLD analysis project Ga0213868, IMG submission 160087) | Coastal seawater microbial communities near Pivers Island, North Carolina, United States - PICO127 | ecosystem: Environmental > Aquatic > Marine > Coastal | place: USA: North Carolina...
GCCGTGGGGGCTATGAGGACCGAGGAGGCTATGGCGGTGGAAGAGGGCGTGGTGGTGGAAGATATGATCAGGGAGGCTACGATCAAGGAGGTTATGGTGGAGGATATGATCAGGGATATGGAGGCGGCGGATATGGTGGTAAGTCAAGAAATCACTAAGATGGATCATTGTTGATGGACTTCGACTACTTTGAAGCTTGTTCTATGAGCAACCTTCTTCTTTTTGTACTATGTTGTATCTTTGATTGGGTCTCGCTTTTCTTGATTGATTTGATTTTCTGAATGGTGAAAGGATATCTAGATGGGGACTGAATTTTCGAGATTACATGAAATGGTTAACGTCAAAAACCATGTTCCAATTCATTTTTCTGAGAGCCTTTAGAAATTGAAACCATCCATTTTTGTCTCCTCAAAAGATATGACGTTGTGCATGAACTTTTTCCAGGTCTGTGACACATGCAGTTAGATCAAAACAAACCATGGTCAATCTCTCATTGTACTAGAAACGGATGGTCAACTGATCGCTTCGGCTACTTACAGAAATATTCGAGTGACTTGCAATGGCTAAGGTCTCCAGTGTTTTCCTCTAACATACAATGTTTTGAACGGAGGTTATGCAGTTATGATAGGCAAGACATCGCTCAGGGAAGTCCGAGTACCGTGGTGTGAAGATCGTTGGATATAACTGTACTACATATGTAACCTCCAGATAATCCATTATCGAGGTATCACTTAGATTTACGTGACTGTACAACAAAGTTACTACATTAGGGCTTTGAAGCCGCGAATTTCATATGTGAGTCTTTCCAGATTCTTCACTCTGATCGAAAATAGCCTTTATGAAACTTCAAGAATTCCCTCCGCTAGAAATGTTGAGCCTTACATCGATATCGTCCCCATCTAGAACCTCTCTTATCTACTGCTTCATCCATTTAGATTGTGATTGAAATCCTGACATATTTTATTCTCTTTAATGTACAGGGTATAATGGTGGTGGTGGCGGCGGCGGATACGGAGGTGGAAACTACAATGATCGAGGAAGTTATGGTCGTTATTGAACAAATTGACCCAAAAGGGTTTTTGACCAAAAATAATTTGAAGAAGGGGTTTCTAAGTTTGAGTAACAAGTATAAATATTTCAGTCTTGTCATTCGAAACTAAGATTTACAGTAGATATCGAAGGACAATCAAGAATCAAGACTATTTGTGATATGTGAACAACCGAAGGCAATAGTAAATATTTCTTTTTTATCTGACGACGCGATTGTCCAACTGAAATGAATATTTCTTAAAAACTATTAGTCATTCAAATCGTGACTTTAAAGAAAATGGAATAGTGTAGGGGTAGACAAATGGAAATTGAAAATGTCTCTCACAAACGAGCCACAAAACGATTGATATGTCTCATTTATCCGTATAAGATGAGGGGCATAAAGAGAATTTTAGCCTCAGCCCTCTCCCGGCTTGTTCTTTTTTTTTCATTTTTTTCAACTGACGCCTATAATCACACTCTGCGCATCACCCTTAGCTTCACCCTCGTCCGTTGAGAACCATTTTTTGATACTCCTTCATTCTTGAACACATTTCCGTTCACTTACACTACAGCTCTCACGAGTTAAAAACGTTAACTGTATTTGATCACAATATCAACGCTTCACCTTTTCAAATACTTTACGGCAGACATTACTGTTCTAAGTTCTAACTCTACAGCGAACACGTTCCGATTTACTCCGACACGATCAACGAAATTCACTTCACGAAAATGAGTAGTATCGCTACATCTTCCAACACAGGCATTTCTGATATCAAAAGAGAGACGACCGCCAGGCCAAGTAGCAGCACACCAACCAGTACTCAGGTGTCTCCAGGTGACAGAACTGCAAACAAACCAGAAGAACAACATCACGCTGATCGTAATCCAGAATATAGCTTTGTGCAGAGTCCAAACTCAAGACGTGATTTCCAAGACTACTTCGCTAGATATCCTGCTACACCTCAGTACGATCATCTGTTTTTGGACAGTGAACCTATCTCTCCATACTTCCGAGCTAGTCCTAAGAGCCCTGGCGTAACATCCACTCTTAGATCTCTGGGTCCCTCTTCCAAGTTTCACTTTCCTCCTCCAAAGTCCACTTCTCTCCCTGCCCCTAAGTTTGGTATGTCGTCTTCTTACGATAATCAGGATGCTGAGGATGACACCAAGGCGGCTGCAGCTGTATTGGCAGCAACAACTAATGATGAAGATGCAAAGAAGAGTTCACCTCCTCGCGAAAGGAACAAGGTCTCTGTCGTTTCTCCACCCGAAGGAGAGAATATGCGTAAGCCTACTCCAAATGCAGGTAAATACAAACTGCGATTTCGATGTATATATCGTTTTGATACACACTGATTATAATTCCTTTTTGTATGTTATCTCTCGTAGATGCCCCTTACAGTCCACACACGTACAGTCACCCTCCCAATGGTCCATATTACCATCAGCCGTCGAAAGTTTATACTGCGGATGAAGTATCATCTCATCATTATCCACATCCACATCCATATTACATGCATCCTTATGGACCACTTCATGGATATTATCGCCCAGAAGAAGTTCGTCATGAAAGTCGGTCACCTAGTAGACGTCCGAACGAAGAACCAGGCGATGCAGCTGATGGACATCCTCCTCCCCATTACCGATATGGACATCATCCTTATTATGATAGGTACTATAATACGTATTACCATCCCTCTGTATCTGAGTCGTTTGATACAGATGAGCGAACTGGTCACCAGTCTGAGCCAGGGATGAAAAGAGCTCCCAGAAGTCCTTCGCATATACCCAAATCGAGTTCTTTTCCCCCACCACCTTCTCCGCCTCGATATGGTCATGCTGCGGAGGGTGATGCAAGTGCATCCTCATATCCGGGTCTAAGAAGAGTAAATCACAGTCCTGAACGTTCTATGGCGCCTCCTTTTTATGGTTATCCAGCTGAAGGGGCTCGGTACTATGGCCAAACAAAACAAAGTGATTCTCCCTCGTCCGATCCGCACAAGTATTATGCAGATAACCCTTCTGTTCATTATGGGCCCCCTCCGGGCTACTATTCTGCATCTCATGAATACGTTCGAGAGAATGAAAGGAGATTCGGACTTAATCCTCCGAAATTTGAAGATGAAAAGGCCTGTGGTTCTATTGACTCTTCTAGTACGTCGCCTGCCAAAAATAGTGCTAGCTCGCATGCCCAGGCAGCAATTGCCGCTGGAATGACGGAACCTGCATCTGCAAAAGAGGTTGATTTTGACATTTGCAATCCTCCTCTTGAGCCAATAGTCCCACCTTCATCTGAACCTTTGTTTATGAGCAATACCCAAATCAATTTATCAGATGTTCTTTGTGGTCGCGGTGGGGGAACCAACACACAGGTTGGCAATCGTCGATTCCGTACGTTGGTCCAAGAATTTCAACCAACGTATCTCTTGTGTCGTCGCAAAGAAAAACCGTTAATTGCTAGGACTATTGTTCTAATTATTCGAAAACGAGGAGGAAGGTTTTTGAAAAAGAATGAGGAGGATAATGGATTTTATGAAGTTGGAGATGAAAAGGCCGAGGCAAAAACAAGCCAGGCCTTACGCGAAGGACTTGACGTTCGAGCATCCAAAGTCAACTTAGATGGAAAGAAGAAATCTCGTGGTTCGAAAAAGAAAAAATCAGAAAAGGACATCGACAGCCCTGATGAAGGTAGACAAATGCCCTCTTATCCCGATCCTTACGGATATGCCCCACCATATCATTACCCCTATGGCGCTGATCCTTATTATGGTGCACCACCTGTACCTTACGGTTACCCTCCTCCCCCTGCGCATTTGTCTCCATCAAGAAAGAGGGTGAGACATGCACCTGCACATGATGATGGATACGATCCTCGCTACAATTCCTCGCCATATAAACCTCCTTACCCTTACTCGTCTTATCCTGTACCACCTCCATCACAAGAATACTATGGGAATCTTCCGGGACAAGATGAAGCAGGACGAGAAGATGAAAATCCTATGTGGGAAATGGATTTCAGTCCTCCTAGAACTTCCATTCCAAGAGAGCATGCCGAGCACTAACTAAGGGTTGAATTAGATAGAATGATGGGGTTTTTGATAACGTTATAATAAGAAATAATTCATACATTTCTGATTGTATTTATTAGAATGAAGTTTAAAAGGTGCACCTCGTGTCTCGTGTCTCCCTAAAACATTCGCATTCAATTTCACAAATCATTTTCCTTCCTAGACCAATCCTCATAATATCTTGCATCCATCATATACACCACCCATCGACGCCATGCATCAACGAATGAAAGAAAATTATTATGAGTGCATGTTTAACAAACAAGGCACGTACTTATTAGGAAACAACCTTCGCTCATTTTCTATTTTCAAAAAAATAAACAATCATTACTGCTCGCTGTCAATATCATTGAATTAAATTAAAATACATCACATTTCTCCGACGATGAACAGAAAAGAAGTTCCGGATAAAGGTGTCAGAATTTGATCTGACCCCTTTTCTGCGTTCGTACAGATCTCATCTTTTGCGCGCCAGAATTTCCATCCACCAATCATGCAAACGCTCTCTCGAAGATTCTCAGCTAAATTTATCAAATCTTCTTTCGTCACCATGTGCATTCGTACAAACAAAAAAAGTTTTCCTCTCTTGCTCATTTCTCATTCATAGTTTTCTCTCATACATCATTCTCACAATACGTGACATTCCTCCGTTGTGATTCACAGTTCATTCAATAATTCTTACCTGCTTTTGTTGACTATTCTGATCAAAGGTATGTTGTTTTACTGATTAATCGTTTCTCGGATTAGTTTTTCGGGATTTGTTGTTTCATTGGTGGTTACACGTAACGAGATGATATTATTCGTGTTAGTTTTTGAAAACGATGTTGATGTCATTTTAAATGTGCATGATTGTTATTTTAAAATACTATTTACAACAAGAAACTTCATTCGATGAAAACGGTTTCAAGTACGCATGTTTGAGTCTTGGACAAATGAGAAGCTCCGAAGTTTTCATCTCACATGCTTCTGCTCTTTTTTTTTCATAATTTAATTTAGAGAAACCAATAGAACACATTTATACTTCAATCACAATTGCCTAAAATAAGATGAAGATCCCTCATACAACATCAATGCCAGCTCTTCATAAAGATGTCGATACAGGCTCAGATGATTCCAGCTCAGAGGGTGTTTCTACGATTGCACGCTCGGTTTCCACCATGGGATTCACCTTTGATGACGAATCCCTTGAACATGACCCTGTTGTGGAACCTCACATGGGATATAAGAAGGTATTAGTTACTGGTGGAGCCGGATTTATCGGATCCCATGTAGCAGAGTATCTTCTGGACAGGGGCGATGACGTAGTCATCGTTGATGAAATGAACGATTACTACGATGTGAACATCAAAGAAGGCAACCTTGCTCTTCTCCAGGAAAAAGTCGGAAACCAAAAGCACAGGCTTTCTGTATACAGGGGAGATATTTGTGATGAGTCTTTTATGTTAGACCTCTTCGAAAAAGAGTGCCCTACATTTGTTTGCCATATGGCTGCTAGAGCTGGTGTGAGACCTAGTATTCAAGATCCCTACGTGTACATTCATTCTAACATTCGTGGAACAACCAATCTTCTTGAGCTATCCCACAAGTTTGGAGTGGAAAACTTCGTATTTGCCTCTTCATCCAGTGTGTATGGAGGGTCTTCGTCCACTTACTTTTCCGAGGAGGAAAATGTTGATAACCCAGTATCACCATATGCCGCTTCAAAGAAAGCCTGCGAGCTTCTTGCATATACATATCATCACTTGTACAAACTGAATATCTCCGGGCTTCGCTTCTTTACTGTTTATGGTCCTCGTGGTCGGCCTGATATGGCACCTTTTAAGTTTATTGACAGAGTGAGTCGTGGACTAGAGCTTCAGCAATTTGGAGATGGATCCTCAAGTAGAGACTACACGTACATTTCTGACATTGTTGATGGTGTTGTTCGCGCCATTGATCGCCCTCATCCGTACGAGATATTTAATCTAGGAAAAGGATCGGGTACTTCCTTGAAAGATTTTATTGACCTTGTTCAAAAGCATGTTGGTAAGAAGGCTCAGATTCGAATTATGCCAGATCAACCTGGTGATGTACCATACACATGTGCGGATGTGAGCAAAGCATACAGGTTACTTGGATACAAGGCGCAAGTTCCTTTCGAGGAAGGAATCAGAAAAACTGCTGAATGGTATAAACAAGCATTTGGGAAGGAACATATGCGTTTGTGTCCCGAGACTCAAGCGAATGGATTGGGTAGAGCAGCTTCAAACGTTGATCTTCAAGCTGCTGGTAGTGCATGCATGGCTTAAAATCTCATGGTTGCATTTTATTACACATTCATATTACAAAGAGTAATTAACCCCACATACTAAAAGTAGTATCTACAAAATTAATAAACTTTTTTATCCGCTTTGGAAATTAGGAAGTCACATTTTCCGTGTTGGTTTGAGCATCGGCATCGTGAGCTGGAATAAATTTTGTGGCTAAAAAACGTCCAGCACACACACGCAACACGACACAAGGAGCGGGGTATTCTATCCTACATTTACAAAACTCAAAATGACTACAGATACACTTGACATCTCCAAGCTTCAAGATGAGATAGACTCTCTATCAGCACAAATCACAAAGCAGGGGGCTGAAGTGCGTACCCTAAAGAAGAGTAATTCTGACGCCGGCACAATTGCTGAAGCAGTATCTGCTTTGCAAAAACTTAAAATTGAACACGAGGCACTATCAAAAACTTTGGACGCAGCAACTGGTGGAGGAGATTCATTTAATCGTAAGACTTTTGATGAGATGATATTGAGGAAAATGTTTGTGATCCCCTCTTTTGAGATACACGGAGGAGTTAAGGGTCTGTTTGATTTGGGTCCCCCGGCTTGTGCGCTCAAGGTGAGTTCATTTTTCCAGATAAATTATAGCATACTATATTTTATTGGTCTCGAAAACTAACGGTTGGGGTTCATAGGCTGCAATGATTGACTGCTGGCGTAAGCATTTTGTTCTGAATGAGAATATGCTTGAAATGGAATGTACGTGTCTTACTCCCGATGTAGTTCTTCAGACTTCCGGTCACGTTGACAGATTCACTGATCTGATGGTCAAAGATACCGAAACTGGAGAGTGCTTTCGAGCTGATAAATTACTTGAAGATGCGATTGACGCTCTTCTAGACAGTAACCCTATAATGCCTACTGATGAGAGAGAAGCTCATCTTCGTATACAACGACAGGCAGATGCATTCAAGCCAGAGGAAATTGATGAGCTCTTAGTTAAGTACGGTTGCAAAGGCCCCAGTGGAAATCCATATTCTCCTTCATTTCCTTTCAACCTCATGTTCAAAACTAGTATCGGACCAGAGGGAACTTCTGTTGGTTATCTTCGTCCTGAAACAGCTCAAGGTCTTTTTGTGAACTTTAGAAGGCTTCTTGATTACAATGCTCAGAAAATGCCGTTTGCAGCTGCACAGATTGGTCTTGGGTTTCGTAATGAAATTGCACCTCGTGGTGGTCTTTTGCGTGTACGTGAATTTTGCATGGGCGAAATTGAACATTTTGTGAACCCTAATGATAAATCGCACCCTAGCTTCTCGACTGTGGCAAATAAAAAGCTGGTTCTGTTTGGACGTGATGATCAGCTTGGATCTGGAAAAACTCAGACGATTACTGCTGGCGAGGCCGTTTCGATGGGTTTGATTAATAATGAAACTTTGGCATACTTTATGGCCCGCACTCAATTATATATGGAGAAGATTGGAATGGATCCTGAGCGTCTTCGGTTCCGTCAGCACTTAGCTACGGAGATGGCCCATTATGCATCTGACTGCTGGGATCTTGAAATCAAGAGCTCATATGGATGGGTAGAATGCGTCGGCCACGCTGACCGTGCGTGCTATGATCTTGATGTTCATTCAAAAGCAACTAAAACCCCTATGGTTGCGACTATCAAACTTGATAACCCAGTCGAGAAGGAAATCGCTAAACTGAAGTTAGATCGAAAAGTTCTTGGAAAGGTTTTCAAGGGTGATCAACGTGTTGTAAGCAGTGCGTTGGAGGCCCTTGCAGAAGATTGGAGTACATTCGAGCCTATTGCAACTGCTCTCGAAGCAGAGGGTAAGGTTGTTGTTGATGGGTTTGAAATAACGAATGATATGCTTACTTGGACCAAGACAAACAAAAAAGTGCACGAGATCAAATTTACACCATCAGTAATTGAGCCATCTTTTGGTATGGGTCGTATCCTTTATTCCCTTTTGGAACATTCTTTTTATCAGCGTGATGGTGATGATCAAAGGTGTGTTATGAAATTCAACCCTCAAGTGGCACCTCAAAAGTGTGCAGTGCTTCCAATCAGCTCAAACCCTGAAATGAATGCTATTGTTGAAGAAATCGCTGCAGCACTTATGGAAAGCGATATGTCAACAAAAGTAGATACATCTACAGCGTCTTTGGGGCGTCGTTATGCGCGTGCTGATGAAGTTGGCGTTCCATTTGCTGTAACAGTTGATTTCGAAACATTGAGTGATGGAACTGTGACTCTACGTGAACGTGATTCAACTACTCAGATTCGTTTACCAAGAGATGATGTGACAAGGTTGATTTTCGATATTGTTCATAATAGAACAAACTGGGAGCAAGCTAAAATGAAATATCCCATCGTATCTGTAGATGAGGAAGGGACTGGATCATCGAAAGCTACTGGTGGCACCACTGTCATTGAAAAGACTTCCCGTGGATCATTTTCTAGACCTGCAGAAATGATTTAGATAATAAGATATGTAAACAAAAACCTTTAGATACAACTTCATTTAGGTTTTGGTCTTGAGAAAAATGGAAATTGAAAAACGTGAGAGTGCTAGTACCGTGTGCACTGTTTTGTGTTCTATGTTGTATCGTATGAGTTCGTACGTCGAACAATACAAAACGTATTAGAAGTCTAAAAAGTTCACAGCTTGCGAGTTAACACTTCTCTGTCTATAGTAGTTAAAACCAATTACAGAGGGAAACGCATTATGGGAAAGGGAAAGTTAGTTTTCAAAGGTGAAAAGGATGCGAAAAAGAAAAAGAAGAAAGTGAAGCATAGTTCCGATGTTGCCGAAGCGCAACCGATTGAATTGCCTTCTTCGTATTCAACTACAGTGAACGCGTCTCAAAGCGATTTTCAACAAATTAATGAAGTTCGCGAAACGATTCATGAATCGCCAAAGATTCAAAAGGGTGATGGATTAATTACATCATCTTCCACTGTTATTACGGGCTATGAGACTAGTTTCCTCAAAACATTTAACGTTGGTGATGCTATTCTAGTTAGTATTCAATTGAAGGATAGGACAATACGTGAAGAAATGCGCGTGATTACAATTCTGTTGTCTGATACTTCAGCAAATATATCCTCCGCGTTCACGGAAGACGTGTCGAGACCTACCTCATTTCGTTTTATTACGAAGCCAAAAAATACTAAGAGGGAAAAACTAGAACAAATGAAGAAAGACTCGTATAGCAAAGAAGAACTGAATAGAAATGCTTTCGGAACTTATAGTTCTGAGGGAAACAATGGAAATCTATTTGTTTATAGAGAGCGAACTGAGCATGGGAGTTATCGTATAAAGAGAGAGACTATTCCAGAAGATGTTTCACGAACGAAATTATTAGAAATGAGGACCCAGAAAAAGTCAGATAAATATTGTTAGTATCACGAATTTTCCCTTGATTTGTGAACTGATTTCTTGGTGAAACTGTTGAATGTAGCACGTGACGAGATTATATTCTTTCTCTTTTTACTTGATGACATCTTAAACGGAGGATGCCATATGTAATCGTCTGGAATCACGACTCTGTTAGATTTTTCCAAGAAAAGTGCATTCCCTTCTGACGATGATGATTTAGCCATCACTCTGTTTATTTGATCTCTTGCGAGTTTGTGGGAACTTTTTTTAGTGATGTACGGACTTTTTACTAGAAGGTTGTGTGCATTGTATGTAATTGACGTTGTCTTATTTACTGTCAACTTCTTCTTTCCGTTGCAAGTGTTGTTTTCTTTTCCACCACCATGGAGAGATTTGACATTAGAGAGTAAACCTAGAACTTGTAATGTCCTTTGGCGTTCTCGCTCATTAGAGTGTACCACTTTCCGAATTTGATAACTGTTGCATTCATCCTGATAACGCACTAATCGCTTGTAAAGCAGCATTCCCCCTTCGCATGGGACCATTAATTTATTGCTTGGGTGAAAAGGACAAATTTTAATTTACAATAATGAAAGGTTGAATACAAATCTGAAGCGGATCGCTCCAGGTGGTGTCAGAAAGTTCAATTATGGTGTCAATAACCACCAATACTACTTATGGCTGAAGCATCCTCAAAGTTAAACATGCCCTTTTTGCCCCCATCCCCGCGATCAAGCATAATGACAAAATCGTTTTCTCCAACAACGACTGACCTGTTATTTGCTGTTAGACCATATAGACTAGCTTTATCTATACATGGCTCGAAACTGATAATTTTGTTCATCATATACATGCGAAGTCGATTGACAGTTTTGTATAGAAGCATTGCCAACGGCCACATTACAGTTAGGCTAACAATCACAAAAGTCCATCCATCTAAAAAGAAAAGTCAATGAGTTTTAATAACATTGATAGTGAAGTCAAAACGTTTCAAAGTGCATGATACTTACAAACTCGAGTTCGATAAGGCAAATTAAGTGCTCCATGAACTGCACCGATGACCGAGACTGCGACAAGAATGACTCCAATCATTGCTGTAAAGAAAGGATTACCAGTGAACGTCTCAATTTCCTCCTCATTCGTTAACCTACATTCTTCATTTTGCTCAAAATCGGTCTTTAATATCCCTGACCCAGGATTTCCTGGTAAAACAATGATTTCGACGTTGCTCATTCCCGCTTCCAATAATTCATTTGTTTCAAAACGTTTCTTTACCCTTACAGGTCGAGTATCTCGGGCGATTTTATTCGGTTTTAGAAGTCCAAACTGATAAAATAAGTTGCCAATAGTCTCCGGATCGTCCTCAAAAATATCACCCTGATGTGATGGCGTTTCATAGAATGTTTTGTCGTTTCGGTTATACTTGTAGTAGCCCTGATCATTATCTTTCCAAAATTTATCGTTACTATCAAACGTGTTGCTTTGATCCAAAAGTGATATTTTTCGCGCAGCACTATCATCGCTGCCCACAGCACCACCAGATGCAACGGAATCAGATGCACCATGACCTGAATGACGAGAATCATTTAAAGATGATGAGGTGTTTGATTGAGAATTCCCCTCGCTTAATTTTCTGGGGTCATTGGTGAGAACGGGTAGTTGATGGGATGCTTCTCTGCTGTTGTTGTGATGGAAATGAGTTCCTAGAGTAACATGCTTGGAGAGGCCCTCGAGCCCCTCCTTACCACGTTTCTCATCTCCATGTAAAATGTACTTTTCCCCTATGTCATCCGATTTTCCTAAAGATCTTCCTCTGTATCCCAAAGCGATATTCCCAGGTACAATATAACTCACAACAGCATTGTATGTTGGCAGATTCATGTCTTCTTGACTCTCATTTATGCCGTCAAATTCACCTGATTCACTTTCTGGTATTCCTGGCATGTTATCCAGATCATTTTGACTGTGAGTCACATAACTCTCAACAACATATCCCCGTACAACAATGCCTTGAGTTTTGTACAGATGTGTAATTTTCGTTGGAAAAATCGTTCCAACGAGCCAAAGAATCCAGAAGAAGGTACATAATAAACATAAAATCACATCTGTTAAACTTGAGAAGTAAATCTTTCTCATTTGTATCTCAGCCGTATATCCGTCATCTTCATCAATTGTGTAAAAATCATCATATCCTATGGTTGGTGAACTCGTTGGAGATTTTGTCGGGTTTGACGTTGCTGAAGAATCAAACCAGGCATCATTATCTTCTTCTACTTCTTCAATGTCCTCCATGTTATCCTCGGAGTATATCGGATGGAACATACAAAGAAGAATTAAAACAAACAGTAACGAGTATTTTCTGTTCATGGTTCAAGTGGGGAAATTACAACGGCAATGAATTTAGAATGAATGTGAGTGATGGCATTCAAAGAGGGTTGGGTTTTCATCATGTGTCTATGTGTACGTTGCCGGTACCGTTCAGAATGGAATAACAGCTATTTTTCCGTGTGCGTGCAACCAAAAATTTGAATTTACTTTCAGTATTTCATTTGGTCGTCATAGGATGGCCCATAACCTGTTGTTTCGGAGAAGATCCACACAGAAAAAAAAGCCATCAACCACATCACATCAAATCTAGATTCATATTTCGCTATTCTTAAAAAGAAAAGTCTTTGATCTTCTGAAAATGAAAACTACCGCTTTTATTGCTACCACAATGTTTGCCGCTACTTCAGCCTTTACCCCTTCCGTTACCCGTGTCGCTTTCAAAGGAGCTACTGTTCGTGCTTTCTCCAACTCTGTCATGAACATGGCCAATCCTAAGGGTAAGTAAGCATCCTTGCAGTGTGAGAAACGAAATGATTTTTCATTGTGATTATTAAATGAATCCATGCATTGTACGTGATGTACTTCTATTCTGTTTCTCATGATTGTATTTCATTACAACAGTCTTTTTTGATATGGAGATTGGTGGCGAAGATGCAGGAAGGATCACATTTGAGCTTCGCGCGGATGTCGCTCCAAAGACTGCTGAAAACTTCAGACAGCTTTGCACTGGAGAACCAGGATTTGGTTACAAGGGTTCCTTCTTCCACAGAGTGATTCCTCAGTTCATGTGTCAAGGAGGAGATTTTACTGTTGGAAATGGAACTGGAGGAAAGAGCATCTATGGAAGAACTTTCCCCGATGAGGACTTCTCTCTTCAGCACCGTGGTAAGGGTATTTTAAGCATGGCAAATGCCGGACCAAACACTGTGAGTTTAGTTGTATTATATCACACTCCTCAAAATATCGTTTGCAACATACTAATCTTTTCTATTTGTGAATCTTAATAGAACGGGTCGCAATTCTTTATCTGCACCGTCGATACACCCTGGTTGGATGGCAAACATGTGGTATTTGGAAAGGCTGTTGATGGTATGGATGTCATTGATAAGATTGAAGCCGTTGGAAGCACTCCCATGGGAAAGACAAGCAAGCCTGTTAAGATCAAGGACTGTGGAGAGCTTAAATAGTTTGACAGTCATCCAACGAAACGAATATTCGTAACAACAGCCTTAAAGTAAGATTTAAAAAATAGCTAGCGAGGTGAACTTTTCTTTCTTTCGAATAAAGTATAGTGCTTATACTCACCATGATGTAAATATGGAATGTATATTAATCTATGTGGCATTGGACTCGTGACACTGTTCAGGAAGGGGACGTCTGTTACTATTTGCCATTCGTTTTCATCGTTTTTCATTGATTCAATTACAGATTTAGAGTCAATGTCTACCTCATCATCTTGATCGCCTACCAATTCTATCACAAATGAACAATCTGAAATATTTACAAATCGATCCATTTCAATGGCGTTGATATCATTGAACTTTCCTTGAACAGTCAAAGACTTGTCTTGGGACCCATATATTGAAAAATATTGGGGCAGTTGTCCAGAAAAAGGTGAAGGGAGAAAAGCCAACTTTATTCTTCCTGGTAAATTATAACTGGATGGAAATCTGAACCATTCAATACCAGTGCAAAGTAAAAAGGGATCATTTGATGTATTCATGTTGTCCTTTGGATCATTCTCTTCAATATATTGATAAAGAAAATTGTAAAGTTTCATAGGTGTACCGTATCCTTTATATAAAAGCATCGACCTTGATATGGATATCAGTGAAAATGACAGTAACACTAAAACCACCACCTTCTGTTTGTTTCTCCCTGTATTTGATCGTGTCAAGAGGCAGACTACTTTGGCAACATAATCGCACGCATAGCTTGCAGAAACTGCAATCATGGGGTAAATTGGGTATAAGAATCTCTCTTCTTTGTGTGGTCTGGGAAATACAGTCACAAGCCAGAGGAACATGGGTATTAGGATTATTATCATAACCTGCTTATCCCATACATGTAATCTCATAGTCCAAAATTTACAGCATATAATCAATGGCGAAATTATAATCCCTAAAAACGCAACTAGGTTCCAATTCAGTAGCAGATTCTTGATGTAATAACTGGAATCTTCTATTCCATATAAATCATCCCGGTTTACTTCATTTTTTCCCAAGCCAGTATTGTACATGAAAATATTAAGTGTTGGAGAAACCACTTTGCCATAATAAAAGAAATCGATCGTCATTACTAAAAGTTGTATCACAAATGCTTGGACACCGACCCTTACTATGAGTTTGATTGAATCTGTGCAAGATATTTTGTATTTAGCAAGTATGGATTGAATGGCCAACGGTATAAATAAGATGGCACAAAAAGGCCAACCAGTCGTTAAGCATGATATCAATCCCCAGAGAATTGCATTATTAAACTTATGTTCGAGCTGATCTGATATGCTCATCATAAGACAGTTCATAACTGTCGCAGATGGTAGAAAGGCAGGCCCAGCGACGAACATTCCTGTTGAAACTAAAAGAATACACCATGTGGAATACGCTGTACTTTGACAGTAGCATTTTTTGATAGCTGACACAAGCCGAATTTCACAAAAGGCTGTACCAACTGCAATGGTGCCTCGCAACAGTTGAAACATATAAGGACCATCAATTTGTCTCGTACTGGACATCGATGACAAATGATGAACAGACCCCAATGGAATAATGTTGGATATAATTTGATACAATCTCTCCATAAATGTCAGTGGCATTAGATACATGTACGTTCTTAGAGCAAATGTTGGAGCATATTCCCATGTTTGCAATCCGACGCCATTATTGAGGAAGTGGAGAGGTTCCCAATAATTGAAGATTTCATCACAATCGGAAATAGGACATCTATTCGCAAGAGCTATACGAATCGCAAAATGTAATGCCACAAGATACGATGGCAAAGTCATGGGAACTATGAAACTTTGTCTCGTGTGATTGTGTTATGGTGGATGGGTAGACCTCTCTATTGTAGAGTGAGTCTCATGTTTGATGTTTCATTTTTTCATTGGAATCTTTGCGCCTAGTTTGAAGCCTTCACCACATCCCACAATTGCACGTCTTCTCGGTTCTCGGTTCTTGACACTTTTTTGCCATTATTCACTATTCTATTCATATTGATGATGAAATTCCGTATACTAAACAATCGCAGATCGGTTTGGAGTATCTCTTCCAATATTAGGTACACCTCTTCACTCACAGGGATCAATCAATCAGAAGGATTAGCAAGTCAACGAAGTCAGAATCTACGTCAATGGGAAGCCTTGGTGGAAAAAGAACTCGCTAGGGCTAAATCAAAGTACACCATTTCTTCCCTTCGAACAGATCGAATAACCCCAGAGGGCATTGCAATACAACCAGTCTATTATGATCTCAATGCAGATGAACCAGAACTACCCGGAGTGTTTCCTTTCACTCGTGGGCCGTACGCAAGTATGTACACGCTGAAACCTTGGACAATACGACAGTATGCCGGATTCTCTACTGCCCGTCAGTCGAATGAGTTCTATAAGAAGAATCTTGATGCCGGTCAACAAGGACTCAGTGTAGCTTTTGATCTTGCAACTCATCGTGGGTATGATTCTGATCATATTCGTGTTCAAGGTGATGTCGGGATGGCAGGAGTACCAGTGGATTCTATTTTGGATATGAAGATATTATTTGATGGTATCCCTTTGGATAAAATTAGTGTTTCAATGACAATTAACGGGGCTGTGCTACCGATTCTTGCTATGTACATCCAGACTGCTATAGAACAAAGCAATGACTCCGTTCTTTCGAGTCTTCGTGGTACAGTGCAAAACGATATTCTCGTAAGTTCATAAATATATTGGAATGAATCATCTGTATTTTCGATTTGATAAATGTGCAACTCACTGTTGAATGTGCCACTTGAACACTTTAGAAAGAATTCATGGTCAGAAATACATATATTTACCCTCCAAAGCCATCAATGAGGATAGTGGGTGACATCATGGGGTACATCTCCGCGGAGATGCCGAAGTTTAATAGTATTAGCATATCGGGTTATCATATACAAGAGGCAGGTGGTGATGCAGCCATTGAACTAGGCTTCACTATTGCTGATGGTCTAGAGTACCTTCGAACTGCTGTAAATTATGCAGGACTTGAAGTGGACAACGTTGCCCCCAGATTAAGCTTTTTCTGGGGTATTGGAATGAATTATTACACCGAAATTGCTAAAATGAGAGCAGCCCGAAGACTGTGGTCTACTCTCGTGAAAGAACACTTTAATCCAAAAGATCCCAAATCCCTATTGTTGCGAACGCATACACAAACATCAGGATATTCTTTGACCGAACAGCAGCCAATGAATAACATCATTCGAACAACCATTGAAGCCATGGCTGCTGTTCAAGGTGGTACTCAGTCGCTACACACAAATTCATATGATGAAGCCATTGGCCTTCCAACCATTTCCACTGCAAGAGTTGCCAGAAATACTCAATTAATCTTACAAGAAGAAACAGGGATGTGTGATGTGGCAGATCCTTGGGGAGGGAGTTACATGATGGAGAGTCTAACAGATGAATTGGCTGAAAAAGCACTCAATATAATAAAAGAAGTCGAAGAAGCCGGAGGTATGACAGCATATATAGATTCAGGATTAGCAAAGCTTCGAATTGAAGAAAGCGCTACGAAAAAGCAAGCGCGTATTGATTCCGGCGAAGATGTTGTGGTCGGAGTGAACAAGTATCGTCTTCATCAAGAAGAACAGCAAGATGTTCTACAGATTGATAATACTGTTGTTAGAGAGGAACAAGTTTCGCAACTGAAACGACTCAAAGAATCTAGAGATGAAAATGCGGTCAGACTGGCTTTGGACCGACTTGAAGCAAGCGCACGGTTGGAACGTTGTACATCTAAAGGCAACGATCCAGACAATCTGCTCAGATTAAGCATTGAAGCTGCAAAAGCACGCTGTACTGTCGGTGAAATTTCACTCGCTTTGGAGAATGCATTCGGCCGGCACAAAGCGAAGAATAGTGTGGTGCAGGGCGCATATAAAGTAGCTTACTCTACTCATTCTGGTGATAACAATAATGAATACGATCAAATTTTGCGTGAAGTTAAGGCCTTTGAGGAAAGAGAAGGGAGAAGACCGAGAATTCTCGTCGCAAAAATGGGACAAGACGGTCATGATCGTGGAGCAAAAGTTATTGCAAGCGGTTTCTCAGATATGGGGTTCGATGTTGATGTTGGGCCTCTGTTCTCAACTCCTGAGGAAGTAGTGCTCCAAGCTCTGGACTCTGACGTCCATGTGATTGGGATTTCTTCCCAGGCGGCTGGGCATAGAACGCTGCTACCTGCTCTAAAATTAGAGCTCGAAAAAAGAGACGCAGAAGATATAGTCGTTGTAGCGGGCGGTGTTATACCTCCTCAGGACTATAATTATCTACTACAAGAAACCAAGTCATGTGCTGCCATATTCGGACCAGGGACCAGGATTACTGACGCTGCGAGAAAGGTTTTATCTCTTATCCCAGCAGGCAAAGTGTAAGACTATCATGAAAAAAGTTATCAACAATGATCTTCCCACGACCGGTTTGAGCTTCTCATTTGAAGGCTCAGACTTATCTAATCTGAAGTTGACTCCGTGAACCCGAATGTTGCAAGCACGATTACCCCGCCAACTGATAGGATGGCACCAACAAATCCAATAAAACGTGGCTTCCTACGAGAGATCAGTTCAAGTAGAAAAGCAAAGAGAGGTGTAGTTGATCCGAGTGATAGCGCAAGATATAACGGCACTCGAAAAAGTGCGTAGTTGCTTAGACTTGGACATATAAATGTGACAAATAAGATTCCGCTCATAATTTTAAGCCATGATATCAAAGTCAAGTGAGGCAGGTAGAACCATGGATACTGATCCTCTGCTTTCATTCTTATATATTTCATTATCAAAACGATTAAAACCATAACTACTCCAGATGAACCAAAACGAATCAAATTTATTGCTGGATTTTTGAATGATGATCCATGTTGTTTTGTTAGAACAGACCCATAAGTATCAAGTAGAACGTTTGTTACTGCCAGACCATAGCCATATCCCCGGCTGCTCACGTTCTGATCTTCTTTCTGTTGATCATTTCTGTCGATGTCTTCTGATTCTTCGTTTATAGTAGCAAGATGATCTTGTTCCTCATTTTCCTCTAGAGATATATTTGCATTGACACCATCATCTAATGCAACAATGACTTTCATGTCTTTTTCCACTTTTTTCTTAAACGAACGCTCATGATCAATACCTACAATCAAGATTCCTGACGCTGTTAAAAACAGTCCAGCGTATGCGATTTTCTGAATGGGCTCTTTGAAAAACAACCAACCGAATAATGCGGCAGAGAAAGGCTTGATCGTGTCAATCACAAGTACTGGCACGGCCCCAAGTCTCGAGAGCGCCTCCAACCAACATAAATCACCGACTATAATGCCAATAAAACCAGATAAAATTAAATAACCAATATCAGAATATTTCCATTCATCGTTGTTCACAAATCCTAGAGAAAGTCCAAGAATGAGAAATCCAAAACTTGCTGTATTGCACTTCACTAAGTTCAATGAAAAGGCACTTCCGTGCGATTTTTTCCAAACAACATCCCAAATCATGAAACCTAAAGCTAGTGAAAATGCTGATCCAAGGGATGCTAAGGCACCGTAGACATTGTTGCTGCTCATGTTTCCATTGTGCACTTATGGAGTACCTTATGAATGACATTGTGTCGGAGATCTCTGCGTGCGTACTCTAGAGGAGCTTCTAGCCTGCTTAGAGAGGAATTCCCACGATGAGATGCAAACAGTACATTTTATAAATTGAAATAATGTTTCTACAAGTCGAGTTAATAATTTTTGTTTATAAATTCGCTATGCACTTAGAGCGGAATGAAACGAGTTTGGTGGGCAGCAGAAACTCCAGGACGTCCGTGCCTAACAGGCTTGTAGGTGATGGCGAATTCTCCAAGGTACATTCCAATCATCTCAGGCTTCATTTCAACACCACAGAACATTTTTCCATTGTAAATTCCAATAATGGATCCAACCATCTCAGGAACAATAATCATATCACGTAGGTGAGTCTTAATACCACGTGGCTTCTCTCCTGGGGCGGCCTCCTTTTTAGCCTGACGGAGACGCTTGATGAGAGCCAAAGGCTTACGCTTAAGTCCACGGGTCATACGACGACGGGCACGACAGGTGACAAGATCCTGAAGCTCCTCATTGGTAAGGTCAAGAAGCTGATCAAGCTCAAGTCCACGGTAAGTAAACTTGCGGAAAGAACGTTTTTTACGCAATTCTTGTACTTGTTCGGCGTCCATATTGAATTAATACCTGTTAAATTATGAGAATGCACGAGAAAAGTGAGAATGCATCAATCAATAGAATGTCAATCCGAATTGTGCCGATTGGAAAAAGTAGAAACATTCACAGTTCACTCCAAATTGCGTCAGTCGATCCAGACATAAAAATGTGCTTTGAATGGATTGTATCAGAAATAAATTTCAACCATCTGTACGTCATATCATTCGTTGCGAAGAAATATAATATCTCCGATTGACGAAGCATCTCCTATTACACATTATCAGGAAGGATGCCATAACAGGTACACATTTCTATATTTTGTATTTGAGACTGGACGATTGCCGCAATCTGTAAGTGAAGT
>Ga0213868_10001961_pt1 | contig 19801 bp, 6 predicted proteins | sample PICome_9_FD_160087 | JGI IMG/M metagenome (GOLD analysis project Ga0213868, IMG submission 160087) | Coastal seawater microbial communities near Pivers Island, North Carolina, United States - PICO127 | ecosystem: Environmental > Aquatic > Marine > Coastal | place: USA: North Carolina | collected...
TACCAACACCGGACTTGGCGGTACCGTAGGCAGCTCCGATATTAGCGAAAACGAGAGCGGATGTGACTCCCATAAACCCAAAGAAGGGAGCGGAGGCGGGGCAAGTTTCCATTTCTACACTGGCCATTTTTATTGTAAGTTATTACTCTTTAAATACTGTCATTGGAGAAAGAAAATCAGTTAGTATTAATTATACGAAAAATTCGAAAGGACGTTAGAACTTTGTCCGTTATGTTCTCCTTTCTGTTTTCCAGTTGGAAAACAAGCCACCTATCGCCGTGTCTGGAAAAAGTTTTCTTCTTACTTGTTTCCTACACGTAAACGGCAGTGGATTAAAAAAATAAGATTGAGTTCCGTACCTGAAGATATATGATATGGTATGTACTTGTGTTGTTGTGTTGGTCTCTACTTCTTTTTTCCCAGAGATATCGCCGTTTTTCTGCTCGCCTCGCTCTTGTCTATTTATTTAGCTCCGTTCCCGTTATTCTTTCGCGCGCAAATTTTGACACACATATACACGGAGACACCTCTTTTCCTCCTTCCACCACCATAAAAAGGCATGTCTTGATCAAATTGGAGTGAAATATCTTATCTTTCTATTAGACTACACCATATTTATTGTAACCTAATGTCCTTTATTTCAAACACTCGTAACATCATAAGAAAAAGTGATGCAATTGTTGCTAGTCTAAGTTCCCGGTTCTGCAACAGATCAGGTAATTTTTCCATGCAGCAATCGAGATCTTATTGTATTCCCATTGAGAGTTCCACTTGCTCTCATCTAAGTACCGAGTTTTCCAATAATATATTTCATAAAATATCACTTCCAACATGGGGAGAATTCATTTGGCTAATCAAACGAACATTTCAACCAAGCGTTCTACGCAAAAGACGCAAAACAGGTTTTCTGTCTAGACACAAAACTGCTGGCGGACGAAAGATATTAAAGAGAAGAATCGAAAAGGGTCGTATTCGGCTGGGTGGTTGTTAACACGCATTTCAATTCAGACTTTTTAGACAACAAACCTTCGAGTCCGCGCACTGTTTGGTTTCAGTTAAGTATCTTTAGTACAGGAACAATCATTATAAAGTCTATAAGCTAACGATAGATCACTCTTCAATTGTTTCTTTCAATTTGCGAATCAGTCGTTATACACGTTCTTTAATTTTTAAGGAATCAACCCACTGTAATCGTTGAAATCATGGAATGAATCACCAACATTCAAAGATGGATTGATTCGACAGATCTCTGAGCCTCATCTTACCGTCAATCACAGTCACCTACATTCTAGAGAGAGATTTTCCTACATTCTTTATTAAACAGCTGTTTTCTGTGAGCGGTGAGCGGTGTACGAGTATGTTGGTTTTCTGTTTTCTTATGATGAAATATGTAGATTGATGATTCTAAGTATCTCTACTAAAGTAAAAATCTTTTCGAATATCCACCACCCACCACTCTCTCCTCTTTCGATTTAGATTGTACCTACAATAAGTGCACCCGAATCATGAACTTCATGAAACGACTCTCACTGTTGTTGATAACACTATGTGACAGTGTTTATGCGTTGAATCGTATCCTGGAAGCATCGGTATCAACGGCATGGCCATCGATATTTTCAAGTCCACTATGCGAGACGCTCGCCTATTTTGATTCTTCTTCAGTCCAATCCGAGGCAGGAAATGCAGAGAAATTGAGAAGGATAACATTTTTCTTGACATCTCTAGCGGCTTCAAATGGTGCATTGGACAGTTTTGCTCAAGGAAGAGAAAGGGCCATTGAAGCTGCAATTTCAAGCAGTACCAATGTTACTGAATTCATGGATTCTTTCGATATGCGAATGTTGCAGTATTCATTGAGCACTCGTGCACATTCACCTTACTGTGAAATGCAACGAAATTTAGCACAAGCTGCGATTGATGAATTGGGCTTGAGTCATCCACTCAATGCATTTGTCGTTCGAGAGAAATCTATGCTATTCGCAGAGAGTCCGGGAGAACTTTTGGTTTTAGCTCAAGGACTCCTGAAGGGTGATGATATATCTGGCTCGTGGTGCAATAGACTTGATTTCGAAACTGTCATTGGAGCTAAGAATTCTTCGGATGAGCCGTTATTTATTTTATATGCCGATCTTGAAAGTGCAGAGTTTGCGGATATGTACCTATCATTACTCTCCTTATCAAAGCCATTTATAGTAAGATGCATCGGAGCAGTACAATATCAGTACATTCAAAATCACAAATTTGCAAGTGCAAATAGAACAACACTGCAGGGTTATGGAGTGAGGGTCGATATCAGAAACTTAGAATACAAGTCTTTTGATGAAGATCTTTCTACCAAAAACCTTAAAGGTCAAAAGAATAATCCTGGAAATCAAGATCAACTCCTGACAACAGGCGACTTCAAACACTCTCTTGTCAATGGCATAAATCCTGACATATTGAAATCAAGCAATGAGGAGCTAGATACTTTTATATCAGAATATCTTCCTGACGTAAAGGTGGATAAGGATTCATTCTCAACTCCCATAGTCCCTCCCAAAACCGAGTTAGCGATACTTCCTCTTCAATTGACATCAGTTATCTCAAAATCAAAAGATCCATTATGGACATTGCAACATTTATCTCAGAATTTACCATCTTTCGCGTCGTCTTTGTCAACTATTAAAGTTTCCTCCTCATTCACGTCGGACGTTGAAGAACAGTTCATGCAAAATCCGAATCTGCAGTATCATGGGGGCACAGCTAAACTTTTTATAAACGGACGAAGCATTAACATCGAGAAACCAAGCTTCAACTTGTTTGAACTCATAAATGTAATTCGTGAAGAGGATTCACTGTTGGTAAATCTGCACGATGAACTGAAGTTTTTGGACAAGGCAGAAAAGGAGCTAGTATTGAATCTTATCACAATGGGCAAGGATGAGTTTGAGCGTTTGAGCCACAATGATGATGAAAATAAAAGTTCGAAGTTTCGTATAAATGTTGGTAGTGGTTACAAAGGGGCGGTGATATATTTGAACGATATTGAGAAAGATCCTGAATACTACCAATGGCCTTCAAAGGTTGAACAAATGCTCATGATGATGCAATTTGGAAGTCCTCCTACAATCAGACGAAATATGCTAACTTTTCTTCTGGTCGTTGATCCATTTAATGCTTCAGCTAAGACCGTGGAACTCATGAATATTTTGTTACAAATGAGTCAGTCAGGTTATCCATTGCGAATTGGCGTTATATTTGCTACTGAGAATGATTTGAATATTTGTCGTGGGTATATGTCAAATCATAAAAACAATGACGGTAATCTAGATTGCTTTGCGTCTGCGGTTTCTGTCGACAATAAACATCCAAATGATTTAATGGCTCGTCAAGCGTCTGTCGAATCAATAATGAAAGTGTTGCAATACATAATGCAAAAGTATGGCAAATCAATAGCGCTTCCATATCTGTATTTGCTGATCAACAGTATACATGATGTTAATTTATCTCATGGCGATTTGCTCAAACATCATATAGAAATTACCAACAAGCTTGGGATATCATCATCAGATAGCACTCCAGATGTTCTCAACGCCTTGAAAATGACTTCACATGAACAGTCAGAAACCTATCAAAATGGACTTTTGTTTCTGACTCGAAAGAATTTATCACCTGATATGGCTTTTGTTAATGGAATACCACTGGATGATTCTCCCCGAGACGTAATTATGAATGAATTGCAACATCTCATAGATATGATTCTGAATGGCAAAATTACCGACACTTCTCCTCGATCTATCTACGCGATGCTACTAAAAGAAAACAATGTTTTCGAATTGATGCATCCCCTATTCTTAAATAAATCACCTAGATACGAAGTGCTATCACAGGATTTTGATGACTCGGAATTACTACAACTAATGAACCCCGAAAATGCCTTACCAATCGTACTTTTGGAATGTATTGCAAATTTGACAGAAAAAAATGGACTCGAGTTTGTCAAATCATTTTTACAGTCTCTCACCGACATGACCGAGGCAAACTATCTTACCGATGAAATCAATGTGACACTGCGCATCAATCCCTCTACATTGAATAGCTCTAAATCGTATTGTGCTGCTATTTTCCGTCAAAGTAAAAGATTTCACCTCACAGAGTTGATTCAGATCACAGATATCTGTCTACTATCTCTACAGAATCCACAGAGTATCGAAGAGTTTGAGAAGCATTGGAAGGGCGCTATTCAATTACAAGAAATATTCACAGGTGACATTTGCTTGCAAAACCCAGATAAATGCATCTATGAAACGAGGTTTGATAAAACAGGTCCGGGAGTTTTAGTAGCTAACGGACGCATATTTATCCCTGGTAAAAATCTTTCTGCTTTGGATGTGCGTGTGGTTCTTGAATTAGAAAAAGATGCTTCCAAAACGCTAGTTTCACTTTTTCGGCGGCAGTTTTCCGAATTAAATTTGTTAAAGATATCACGCACTGTGGCATACATCAACAGGAAGTTCATGTCAGAAGGCTTTGCATCGATCGAACGCAAAAATGTGGTAAATCTCTTTCCCTCGCTAATAGCATCAAATTCGTCTTTGATTTTAAGGTGCAACCAGGATAATGATAATCCCAGAGTCCGGGTGGTTTCGGTATTGGATCCGACTGCAGAGGCTACACAACGACTATCACCTTTGCTTCGGTTAATTCGCGATGAACTGAAATTGCCTTTAACTGTCATCTTTACTCCTCGTCCATCGATTGAGGATAAGGATAAGTTGCAAGTGTCATCCTACTATCGTTTTGTTTCTGAATGGGTTGATGAGAGAATAGTAGGTAGGTTTGAGGGTCTACCAATAGATCAAATCTTGACAATACGCTTAGATGTCCCCGAGCCATGGAATGTGCAGCAAAGTTTTTCTATTCAGGATACGGACAATCTGCGATGTGATGATAAACGCTGTGGTGATGCCTCGTATTCCAGTTCAACAGATAAAAGCCTGGATGAGTATGATGGCAGCTACGTCGATACTCTAACTAGGGTAGAGTATTCCTTGAATGAACTTCTATTTTTCGGACAGTGTTATGACGTTTCAGACAGAACTCCACCAAATGGCCTTCAAATAACGCTTTCTAATGCCATGTATTCGTCGAATAATGAGACAACTAGTATAGAATCACGACAACTCTCCCAAGATGGATCAATCATTCCTTCTAGATCTTACACAAGCGACGCGAAGCCTATAGCAGAAACGCTGGTCATGAAAACGGTTGGGTACTGGCAAATACGTTCAAACCCTGGAGTATGGAATATGGAAATAGCCAAGAACTCTAGAGGGCGTGAAATTTTCGACATGATTTCTGGAAATTATGAAAATGGAGTACTACATGCGACCCCTTCAGATATTGTAGTCGACGGTTACAAAACGTTGGTAATGAAAGATTTTGTCAATCGTATGGAATCTATATTAGTAATGAAAAGGAAAGGATACGAACGTGCAAAATTACTCGTACCCAAGTCTGTAAATTCTACTGATGTCGATGATACTATTCACGTTTTTTCTCTTGCGACCGGCCATCTATACGAGCGCCTTTTGAAGATTATGATGCTTAGCGTCACGAAGCGTACGACTTCAAAGGTCAAGTTCTGGCTCTTTGAAAACTATCTCTCCCCGACGTTTAAGAAATCTGTGATTGCGATGGCTGAACGTTGTGGATTCGAGGTCGAATTTGTAACTTATAAGTGGCCAGAATGGCTACGTGGTCAGAATGAAAAGCAACGTATTATATGGGGATATAAGATTTTATTTCTTGATGTACTTTTCCCGCTTGATTTGAAAAAAATCATTTATATTGACGCGGATCAAGTGGTCCGAGGCGACATTAAACAGTTATGGAACATGGATTTAGAAGGCGCCCCGTACGGGTACACCCCCATGTGCGAATCGAGGAAGGAAACATCAGATTATCGATTCTGGACGTCAGGCTTCTGGAAGAATCACCTTCAAGGCAAACCTTATCACATTTCTGCTTTATACGTTGTTGATTTAGATAGATTTCGCCGAGAACTCGTTGGTGATCAACTAAGAGCTGTATATCAGCAACTCACAGCCGATCCCAACAATCTATCCAATCTTGACCAGGATTTACCAAACTATGTTCAACATTCCATTAAAATTTTCTCTTTGCCTCAAGAGTGGTTATGGTGCGAAAGCTGGTGCTCAGAAGAAACGAAAGCAACTGCCAAAACAATTGACTTGTGCAATAATCCTTTACACAAAGAGTCCAAGATATCTATGGCTAAGAGGATAATCAGTGGAGATTTATTTCCCGAATCATGGGTTGAACTAGATGCTGAAGTGGAACAGTATGATAAAGATTGGTCTGCGCGTAACAAGAAGTAAAAATAGAACTAAGTAGTTTTTAAAACGATAAGTCTCTTTTTATACTAATTTGAGCTCCAGATACAGTTAATGCTGTATCAAGTGGTAGGAAAACGTTTACCTTGTAAGGACCTTCCTTTAACAAAACGTTTATTGAGTTGTTTGGTTTGTATGTTGTAAGAATAGAATTGCCACCACTTAGCATCCGTTCATAATCAATACTAATATGGCCTTTACTGGTTATTGTTGGAGCAATTCTGTTTGTATCGTCAATAAGGCTTGAAACAGTGACGCTTTGAAAATCTTTGGAAGCTTTTACTTCCACGTCCAGACCATTTTTATCAGAATAGAAGGTTTTGACATCAATTTCTTTTGTCTTCATATTGAACAAAGGGTTCACAGAAATGACGCCACCACCAAAGTAGAAATCTTTGATGACCTGAACAGCATCTAGTGACGAACTTTCCTTCGAAGTTATGGTGGCGTCAGCATAAAGTGCAGCATGTAACCTTTTGTTCTCTACCCCCATATCGAGAGAAATATTAGAAAAATCCACTCCATTTACTTTTGCTTTGAGAGCGATTCCCAGTCCACATACTTCACTGGAAATCTTAGTCCACATTCCTTTTGCCAGAGAGGAAATATGATGTGTTGGTAAAATTCTAACCACCGTTCCATACGCAATTGAAACTTTGTTCATTTTAGCGGAACCAGACCAGGTTACTGTGGGATCTAACGCTTCTATTCCACCATAAGTGCCATCTTGTAGATGCAAAGAAAACTTAGGAGCGGATGCATTCACACTTGTAATCGTGAACACGCATTGGAGCAACGTTAGTAAGAGAGATGATCTCATGATTATACGGGTGTCGAATCTAATCTATGTTCTGTGTTGAGATTGAGATTTACTCATGAAACATGAACATGTCCTATCATGGCTATTTTCATCTAACTTTTCTTTCAAAAGTGGACCAGGATGGAACTCATGTTCGTTCTTACTTTCGTCTCATTCATGAAGAATATCCACGCTGCCATTGTCAATGCATCTTAATACACTTATGCATCTATAGATGGAGTGTCCTGAAGTGTATTAATGGTGATAGTTGCCCGTGCTTTCATCGAAATCCGTCAGCGTTACCTTTCAATATTATTTGGAAAAGTGGACCAGGATGGAACTCATTTTGGATATATCCTTCATATCGTTCCAGACAAATATGAGCGATGCCAAAGTAATACATCTTAATACAATTATACATCTATACATGGAGTGTCCTGAAGTGTATTAATGGTGATAGTTGTCCGTGCTTTCATCGAAATCCGTCAGCGTTAATTACTTCAGGCAACGTTGCGAGGATCCCGACTTGAACCTTCATCTCTTCGTTGCACGTTAAGCATTACTCAATGTATCACTAGTCTACTAGACCACTACCCTACATATAAAAATAAATATATCCAAGTATATTGAGGAAATTAAGGCCATAGATTCGATCAAAAACAGGACGCCTTACTTCATACGAAAGAAAAGAAAAGCGTGTGCCAAGATGGTACTAGACCCGAGCATTTGGAATTTCGATGTCCTAACATTTTAGTTAGTTTGCCAAAACATTACAATATCTTCTCAACAATCATAGAGATCAAATAATTTTGATGTAGTACCATGTTTATATGGTGTATATTAGTGAAGTTATAAGCACCGGAAGCAGTCCGAAATTAGAGTAATGTAGCCAGTATAGTACATTCTGAAGTCCGTCTATGTTGTTTATCTAAGCGAAGAGATTATACCGCATATACGAGACTACCTTTTTAAAACACGCATACTGCTTGGATCATTTCATTATAATGCTTTGTTTATCTACTTTTATTAGTGAAGATAAATGTGTTGAAGGGAGTTCGGAATTGGATAAATATAGCCAGTATAGTACTGTGAAAATACCTATTGACATATGTAGGAAATGATTCAATAAAACTATATAATCGTCATGTATAATATAAATGCATACAAACTCAATACTGTGTTTGTCTGAATGATTTTTGGAAAGATATATGAATTAGAAATATCGACCATATTTACACTAAAAGTCAATTATTTCTCTTCAGATGTAATTTACCGCCTAACAGCTACAATATTCTAAGTCTATATATATATATTGTAATTCACGAAAGATTGTTTTAAAAATCATTGTATTTGTGAAGACATATGCGTGTTTTTGTTGAATTGAAGTAAAAAACCGCCCGGACGCTTTTTTCCGCGCAGACCAATGACTATTGTCCGTAAGATGTAAAACCCATTATCTATTCCAAGTGATGGTCCAAAGCAAGGTTGTGGTTACGTGCAAAATTCTATGACATCAATGTCAAACGTCCGGTCGATCTGCTTGAAGCTAAGGCTAATTACTGGCGCAAATGTTTCATGGACACTAAATCTACTTCGAGAGAGTAAATAGTATTCATACTATTGCGAAATTTCTGTATGTCTAATAAGAATTAGGTAAAATCGAAGTTTTCCTACAGACTCCAGGTGAAGAATTGACGATAAGACGATGTATCTGCGTATAAACTTTACACTCAACGATCAATGGCAGCGCTGTTTTGTCTTGCACTTTCAATTCTCGCTTTTCTACGTACTTCACGGTCAATAGCTTGGTTAATACAACTGTACCATGCTAACTTTTCATCCGAATCTGATGTAAAAACAACAAATTTCTTACGAGGATGGATTACATAGAACGATCGTTTTTGTTTTGACTTCTTGTCCTGTTTGATATCTAAATCCAACAATTTCATTAAGTGCAAAGGCAGTTCCCCATGGATAACAAGCTCGTTTCCGGATTTGTGAGCATAAATCAGAACATCAGAAAATAAGATAAAGGTGTACTTAATGTGACGACCAGTCCTATTCGATTTCTTGATGAGCTCACCCTCCTTGATAAAGTATCGCGTGGGGTCATTGAGCAAAATCTGACCATTTCGGATACTGCGGGCAATCTTTATCATTTCTCGCTTCAAAGTAGAATCCACTTTCAGTGAAGCATGGAGCTTCTTAAACATACCATCAACTTCGTCAAGAGCAGCAACTTTCGCGTTTTCATTGTAAGATTCGGCTGCCTTTTCTATTCTTTGATACCATCGATCATTTTTGTAATCTAAATGATCTCTTATACGAGTAACCGGCTTTACTTCTAAATCGTCTTCTTCAAGACCGCGATTCTCTCGGAAGAATTTTACTCTGACTAGTTGTGTCGCAAAAGCGTTCCTCTCGACAGTTAAATCAAGACATATTGTGGTACAAAGAGTATACATGAGGACATCCAAGCAATTTTCGAGACCTTTAGGATCCAAATGAGCAGAATCGAGAGCAGTGTTGATTGTACCATGAAAGTGATGCCATAAGGAACAAAATGCGGATCGTACAAGTTCTTCGGGGACAACGTGCTTTCGAGACTTCTTTTTGCTATACTTGCGATTTCGAATACTTAAGTAAGGATGATCATGCGCGGCTAAGCCTCGAAGAAGCTCTGTATTCGGCTTCACACTTTTTATGGTGTGTTTTATCATTCCAGCAAGATCAATATTTCCTTGAATTATATGGCCGAATTCACCTGAGGAAAATTTAATAGTCTTCTTTCCACTTGTGCCTTCATAAACGGAATTACTATCGTTTGATCGATAAATAGCGATCGGATTTGCAGCGATTGAATCATAGATCTGAGCAAGATACTCTCTTGATAGATCTTCAGAATTGTCGACCCCGCGTAAATTTTTCATGAATTCTTCCTTTGTCATTTTTTTCCTTTGCTTCTGTTTTGGAATAGTCTGACCTGGCGGCGCAGCAAACATCGATGCCTTGTGTAAATCTGTATTTAACATGATGATTGCAAAAGATATCAGGAACACAGTGTCTTGATCGTGAAAAGGGCATTTGCTATTGTCACCAGCGTTGTCTTCCCAATAGCACTGTGAAAAAGTTGAAATGATTCTATCAATCTTTTGAGCTTCGCCAGGTAAACGAAATCCACAGTTTGTCAAAAAATGTCGCAGACCTTGCTCCACATTTAATCCAACAAACGATATCGCTGAAGTGTAATAAAATCTGATAAGGTTATAATGCTCAACTTCATCACCGTCTTTTCCGCCTTCTCCAAGGAAGTCTCCCAGAACCGCCGTATCGATACGCGACTGATAAAGTCGAAGAAAAGAAGCAATATCGCGCGGTGAAGGCGTTAGCATGTTACAGGCAATCAAGTAATCAAGCGCCTTTTTCAAGCTTTTGGTTTGCAAAATTTCAAAGGCAGTATCTAAATTCTCTTCGAACTTATGGCTCAGAACGGGATCACTACCACGAATGGAATCTTCGGCCATCGAGATATTTGACCCATCATCCCTCCGCGGCGATCGGCTATGAAGTGGCGAAACATTCCGTAAAGCAATAGAACCTGAATTTCTTGGTGGCGTAGATGTTAAGAAGGGTCGTGTGATGGACCTTTTATTCCGGGGTGGTAATTTCTGAGCGCCACTCGAACCTTGAGTCCCGGGAGATGCCGATGATGTCTGATTTTTTCTTCGTTCGGCTGCAATTGAAGTCTGCCAATACTCAACTATATCACCATCTTCGTCATTTATTGTCATTTGGGGAAACTGTCTCAGCCCTACAGGTGATTTTGGGATTTCGAGTCCTTCGGTTAGCACAGCAGAATCCCTCTTTATGTTCACAATACCTCCAACAATATTTCCTATCTCGAGAACAGAGTTTACTGTCATGTTTTCATCTGACTCGATAGATGAATTTTCATCACCAGCGAAATCATCAGGATAGATTCCGTTTTGAATGACTGAAACAGCGTCTGGTTTTATGTTATCTTCAAAGTCTTGTTTCTCACGGAGTTTTGATAGCAAATTACAATTGTTACCAGAACTTGCTGCAGCACATAACATCAAAGATCTAACAATTTGACCCATCGCTTCAAAGCATTTCTCTTGAAGATAGCGGGCACCTTCACGAACCAATGTCATCTCTCTCAGATCAACTTCGGAATGATGGGCGTCCTGAGCGTTTGCAGACTGAGTGTCCATCTCGGCTAGATCGATACGAGTGAGACGAATTTGATCGCTTACGATTTCAGTGCATTGCTCAGCCAATGTACATACAGCACCGCATAACTGTTGTGTTATCTTCCAGTGGCTACTAGGAAGTAAGCTAAAATGTTTCTTTGCAGATTCGGCGTCAACTTGATCAAAATTCATGTACAGCTCTAATATATCACGAGGTTCAGATAGGAACCATGTCTTGACTTCATTTACAACACAAACCTGTTGCGGCAACAGAGCTACAGACATTTCATCTAAAGTTGAGGATGCCCTGTTGCTTAAGCGTTTCGGAATTAAAACTTGGGGACCGAGCCTAAGTATTTTCAGAACAAAATGCTCAATTAAAACACCGATTTCTATCTTCATATGCTTCCTGATTAAATTATTGCACCATAATTCAGATACGATTTTCATAATGCGACGAAAAATTTTGATGTCGTCCAAACCAGCTCTAGTGTTTGCTAACAAACAAGGAACTACGAGCCTACGTATCGCATATGCCATTGTGGTCATAGATGGTGAATCAGATTTTTGAATGCCCTCTTTGGCCGCTTTCAGTTGTTTAGAGTGCATAGATTTTGCAACCTTGGCCCAATTACATAAAAAGTGGTGAAGTAATTCAAGACTTAGAAGTTTGCTCGCAACGTCCCGAGGCACAAATTCGACACTTTGAGAAAGTTTTCGAACTTTTCCTGAAGAAACCTTAACTAGACTTGCCAAGATGGAAAATGACGTCGTGAAAAAGTGCTTAGAAGAGATGGTGGTAGTTGGGTCTGTTCCAAAAAGACCGGAGCCACATGATGACATCATATCATGCCAAAAAAGTTCACTCCCCCCAGATCGATGGATTTGGTGCAACGCCAACTGTGTGAAATTAGCAACATCTACTTGGTGAACAGCTCCATCAACCAAGGATTCCAGATATGTTTTCATGAACTCGTCTGTTGAACATTTATTTCGTATATCACCGACATTGTGCTCTCTACCAGATGAACTCATTTTTCTTAATCGAAGCAAAAATATCGATACAAACTCTTTTAATGCTAGAGCAGCTGCTTGTGGAGCACCACCCGGAACATAGCCACTTCGGTAGTTCCCCCCATTAGAAATCATTAATTCATCTTCACTTAGTAATAACACATCATTCGCCTCATCTAAAGCTTCTTTCTTTGCGAATCCTGATGTTTTGCACTTTGGCCAACTGGATGATGTTGGGACACTGGCTCCAAAGTAGAAGACGAATAAATAGAATCGAATGATGTACCCAATTGTTCTTGCATTAAGCTTGCCTTTTGCATAATAAACAGCCTCTGAAACAAATTCAACACAGGGTAGAAAGTTTGTTTCCATCGCAGTTCCATTACCGACGTCGCAAACAACCTGTACAGCAAGATCAAGCAAGGTCAATCTGTCATTCACTAAGGGATCGTCATAAGAACCAACGTCCGATAAAAAGAAATCGGTGTCCTTCAAGAGCTTCGATAGACCCTCAACAGCAAGAATAAGTGAACCTCCGTGAAATGTATAACACGCTGTAAGGATTGGTGTGATGACAGCAATTCTTGACTGAAGGAAAAGATCGGTATTCATATTATCGGGAACTTTGTTCGGATTCGCACATTGAATGGAAGGTATAAAACTCATGGCATTGAAACAAGATTGAAGATTGGCGTTATCCATAGAGACAAAAATGCTGCTTTTGGCCGTTTCGTTTCCATGGGAAATATCTTTCTTTTCTGTTGATAGAGAAGTCTTGTTCCCGTCTGCCATATCTCCGACCATTAGACTCTTTGCCTTCTTCGGGGCTATGGAGTTGACTAGATGCAGTATTCCATTCACAAAAGTTTCTTTTGGGATGTTTGCCTGATCATCCACCGTAGAATCTTCTTCCGTTTCATTTTCATTTCCAATATGATCTAGTGACTGGAAACTTCTACTGTTTTGGAGTGATACGCCTGATTCTGAACCATGTGCGTCATTAACAGGAATAAAATCTCGCGTCGATTCAGTAATAGATTCAGAAACAAGACCACTAGCTAAAGACATAGGAGAAGGAGATCGATCTGACTTCTTCCTACTTCCATCTTTTTCGGAAGCGCTTTTGTATCTAGAAGCTTGAATTAAGCTCAGTCGATTCGTAACTGAAGACGGGCTTATCAATGGGTGTGTTGATCTATCCATGACATGATATTTACCAACGTCAGATGGGACAACAGTGCCACCAGTACAATAGTACGCTTTGAGGCGCTTTGCCTTTTCTTCCCCATTAGCTTTTGGAACATTCCTCATATTAGCATAGTGAACAGACAATACCATCGGTAAGGGCCGTAGAGTCTCCAGATTAGCAAGTCGTTGCCGAAATGCAAGAAATAATGGCGGCCCGGCTTTTGAGTTTATATCAGCTACAAAGTTACGAGGCGACCGTTCTAATACGGTATATCCTTCCGGAACTGCTTCTTGATTCGACGGCTGAAGAGGAATCAAGCCAGTTATTGGATTGCCCTCCCGGGAACGTCTATAACATAGGTACACACGCTCTCCTGAAGTGCCATAATTCAAATTTGCTGGGTAAGACGATGAAGTTGTATTAAAATCGTCATCGTCCCTGACAGTAGCATCAGATCCATGCTTTTTATCCGTTGATGACGGACCCTTATACTTTCGTACAACACAAAATCCAGGAGGAACAAACTCGTTTCTATCGGGAAAAATCACAGTCATTGCAGTCACACAAGGCCTTTGCACAGCGCGGTCCCACTTAGGCTCCTTCTTCACATTGAGGAAAACGCCAGTGTGCTTCTTCTTTCCAATGCCACCTTGCATACTTTTTAGGGTATCAAGATCGACACCATTACTTGTTTGAGTCACACGATAATAACCCTTTGGTGGCAATTCGTTTCCGTGTGTTACAACGATATCTGTTATTGCTGCACTTAGGATATCACTACTGCAGTCTTCTAAACATACCGTGCGGATACTTGCCATGGATATGGACGCATTTGACATTGTACTGACACTCATGTTGCCTCCGTGGGCATCACTTGCAGCAGTTTCTTGAGTACTGACAATCGAATTGATTCCGCTGATATCAGGAGCAGATGATTGACCAGTTGAAGTACTCATAGTGCTAGATGCAGCAGCAGTGGGCATCATAGCAGAGCTTCCTTTCTTTTCCTTTCGAGCACCAAATGACGATTTGCGACCTTTTGTCTTTAATACGACAGGAGAAAAAGGAGATTCAGATGCGAGATGTCTAGCGTATTCAGAACCAAACATTTGGATCCTCGGTCGCGGAGGATGATCCTGCGGTAATGAAGTGGGTTTGGGTGCTTCAGATGATAGAATCTGGTCATTTCGTCGGCTTGTAGTTGCAGAATTTTGATTCATGACTCCTTTCAAAAAGGAGGGAATTTCTTCCTGGTCTTCAATTCGATGATGATTATTCTTATTTCCGTTCACCTCTCCGTCGTCTTCATTTGCTTCATTTTCTTCGACAATACTCTTCATCACAACTCCATCTTCTTTCGAATGAACTATGCTTAAATCAAGCATTTCATCATCTTCGCCACTTTCCATCAAGATTCTAGTGTCTGGGAATAGGTATTCATCAGCAGAATTTGTAGTCTTGAGCCGATTTAGGAAATATTTGCGTTGAAATGCGCCAGACGTCAAGTCTTCATCAGTGATAGATGATGAAATTTCCGTCTCACTTTCCCATGAATTTCGATTTCTATTCATACTATCAATGTTTGACGGTGCATTCATGCAGCGCCCACTTTCATAGTCTCCAGAGTTGGAAGGTTCAGTATCAGTAGAAGATTTCTGCAGGTGATCATTGAGGCTATCAACTGTTCGAACACAAAGAGCTGCTAAAGAGAGATTTCCCATGGCAACTTCAGCTCCGTTTCCAGGCTCATGAAGGGAATAACTGAAGTTTCGCGATATGGAACTAGGTGACATCGGAGGAGGTGGAAGTGAATCACTCTTCATGACTGGCGTAGTAATTGTGCTAGGCAAAGGTGAATCCATTAAAGTTGGCGCAGGCTCAGGCAATGGCGAACCAACATTTAACAGAGAAGAATCCCCCATATCGGCTGATGTAGGACTTGAGACAGGGCTATAAATAGTGGGTAGCACATGTTTTTGTCTGTGGCTCCTTGCCATACGGTGAAAACTATTTCCACCACTACTAAGCTGCGAAGACTGAAGTGTGGTTAATGAAGCAGTCGATTCAGCAGTGTCACTCCTTGCAATCACGGTCGAATTTTGATATGTCAAAGCGGCGACGTTAAGATTGACATGGGGTGAATCATGAAATGTAATCTGTTCATAAATACTTTGCACCAAGTTCTGTGCCATTAACAACCCAGAATCAACTTTATCAGAAGAAGATCGTGGAGGAGAACGCATCTGCCCCGTTGGTGAAACGATGCCTTTCTTCTTCACGTCAGCATTGTTGGGTTCTATACTAAGATGCACATTAGACAGCTCAGCACTTGTCATGATTGAGGAATATCAGACAGGTTTAACTATTACAGGAATGAATTGTAAGAGAATTAACCTGCAGATGCGAAGGTGATTACACAATATACTTTGAAACAGATGATTGATGTTCTCTTGGTTATGGTGGAGATGGGAGATAGATGCCAGACCAACGTTTCTATGCGTGCCGTGGTGTGTGTACGGGAATAAAGGCTCCATAACTTTTTTCACACCGTTGCTTCGCACGACTTGTTTGCTACCAAAAAATGTGTCCCGTGAGAGGAATGTTCCACTTTTCTAGTTAGAAAGAGAGATCACATCAGGCAATGTTTTCAAAAAAGTTGAGACAGATTTCTCATCAAACATGGAATTCATATAAAGACTTATGAACTAGAATGCAGAATGGATCATTTTTAATAATTAAATAAATAAATGCATCAATCTTTCATGATAAAAGACTGTCCACCAGATGACCAGCACACAATGTCGTCATATTCTCCACACTCAAGAACATACATGAGCTTAACATGATTTTTGACAAGTTAGAAATGTTTTGAAGCAAATAATTCGAAATGTATCAATATCAAACATAAAATGTGGATCGATTTTCGTCTTACCTTCGACGGAAACTTGATGGAAATTTCCTTTGATTTCCGCTCAGACGATGGTTTGCCTGTGACAGTTATGACCATCTTTTCGTGAGGATCTATCCTACTTGATGCCTTGGACGAATACGTTACTGCTGTAGAAATAGATGGCGAGGTGTTCATAACTGACGTCTCGACTAAAATGTTGGTCTTTGTTCTGGATACAAACGTGCGAATCAAAAATTCCTTGAACGTTATTCATGATTATTTTTTGTTGTTGTTGAATAATGTTTCTCAGAAATTTGTGCTTCGAATGTGTCTCTGTCTCTGATACTGGATGCATTCTGTTCTCTGTGTTTGTTTTTATGAGGGTTCTCAGTTCTCAGGTTCTGTGTGATTCAAAATTGACAAAATTTCGAATACAAAATGCCTTTGATTACGCACAAAAGGCCTTTGCATTCTCGGGGCGAGCTTATTTATGAGGACATTTCACACTTCACACTTCGCACCTCCGGAGTCCACACACACACTCCACAACTTAGCACCTCGCACCTCTCCTCTGCCCTTCATTCTACTGAGTACAGAAAGGAACCAAGCGCTCTGGGAGAGTTGCATCTCATGAAAAGAGACTATCGAACGGGCTGTTTGAAATGTCCATTCTAGGGAGGCGTATAATTGACACAGTGAAGAAACGACTACCATCATTAGGATTACCCGTCCCACCATACGATTCGACACAATATTGGGAAAGAGTTTACAGCGGATTAAACGACTTTGATTGCCACGAATGGGCAAATGTAGCACTTGTAGATCTGTTAGAACCGGGGCATATCGTGTACTCTAGTGGGCCAAGAAGTGAGCCTACAAGTGACCTATTGAATCTTCGATCAATAGAATCACGAGTTCGAGACGAAAGATGCTACACAATTCTTAATTTAGGCTGTGGAAATTCTAATTTTGGACTAGACTTACACCAATATCTCGATCATTCCCTTGGTATAAAAAATAAAATGATACAGGTCGACGTTTCTGCATCAGTGATATCTTCAATGCAATCTCGATATGGAGAACGGTATCCTGGCATGGCATTTGAGCATGCTGATGCTTTCCATCTTGCTTATCACAATTTAGATGCAGTAATAGATAAAGGGCTAGTGGATGCTATATTCTGCTCCAATCCAGAAAAAATTCTACCTATTTTTGAGAGTGTAAACGGATGTCTACGAAAGGACGGCGTATTCATGTTTCTAAGTTTAAGCCATCCTGATCACGTTATCGGTTCCATTGAAACTTCAATATTGAAAAAGGATACAAGGAAAGGGATTGAATTTATCAACAAATCTGAACACAATTGGAAGAGTAAGTGGCACATCGAGGTTCGGGAACTTAGTAAGATATATTCATACAAATTATTGAAGGTAGCAGAGATGGATACAAAGAACAAACTACTGCCAAAGATGCAAGTAAAAGTACGACGGCAATGATCCATGTAAAGCAATTTAAACTAAAAGACGATTATGATATCCATAAATTACATGAAACTTCCTCAAAGCAATCGAAAGACGGATAGCAATATGGACCTCAACCCTTCCAAAAAAAAGCCCAGTGCACCTGCCTGAGCGAGACCTTCAACTTCTGCCATATCTGTCGCCTCTTCCATCATATTGGACCCTCCAAACACTGCAGCAGCTCCTGCGAGAACTGAATCGACAATCGGGTCAACCATCGCCCCGTCAACGAACTCGGATGAACCGATACCCTCCATCCCCCCTGAAGAAACGAAGTATCCGACTGTAGCAGTAAGAGCTAATCCAGTCAAAAATCGATTTTCCAAAGAAGGTGAAAGAAGAGGTATGCTAGGATCCAAACATGCTTTCATTGTTCCGACATGATCACCTTCGTCTGCCCTTATTGCAGAAAACACTTCGTAAAGATTATTCATGCGTTCACCTGGTTTACGTATGACAGTCCCTTTTGCCTGTGCCGTAGTCTGATATTCACCAAACAAGGGATCAGTGATGCCCAAGGTATAATACTCTATCGCCGCAAGCGGAGGGGGCAATGTTTTAAGAAGAGCTTCATTTTCATCTAAAAATTGACCGTATGTATCAACTGCATGTGTTTCCAACATCTCTGAAAACTTGTATGATAGAGATGGAGACAATGCAAACAGATGAGTCAAGACAATAAAGTATACAATAGCACTGTGTTGCGACAGAAACCGAACCCACCACGGCTGATCTCCTCCAAGTGATTCCATAATGAGCAGATGATGAAATTCATTCCATTCTTCTGCAAAATGCACCCGTTTTACTTCTGCAGAACGCCTCCAAAACCCTAAAGTTTCATACAAATGAAGCATAGTTATGTATGAAAAGTAAGGCATTCTTGCAACTGTTTCCAACAAGAAAAATCTTGAAAAGGCGTTTTTACCATCAAAAACTACATCCAAGAAGAAACAAAGTATATAATACGGTATTTTGATGACCCAAGGTGCAACGATTTCTCCTCTAGCTCTTTCCCTCTCCCAAATTTTAGAAGATGTCAATGTTAACTTCTCCAGTTGTTCCTGCAGAGCAATCTGAGTGGGAGTACGATCAAAGTCCTCTTCATCGAAATATTCACCCTGCATGGCTTTCCAATTCCTAAGAAATTGTTGTTTACCAAGTGAAAGGATATTTGCAGGCGGACCATAATTTTTAAACATTCCATCATTTGCCTCATTAATGTCTTGGAACCTACACCCTTCACTTCTAGACTTGAAACCATAGTCAACTCCAGCATTAACAGAGACTGCAAGATCCGACGGTGCCTCATTTAGATTCGCTAGGAGGTCTTCTGTAGCTTTCAATTCTTGTCGTTGTCTCTCGATTAATTTCAGAATTGCTTCTTTGGCTTCGGATCGTTTATCGTTTCCTACGTTATGAATGTCATTGAAAGAGTTGAAATTATTGGTTTTAGTGGAGAGTACTGCAGTATTAATATGAGTATTCTTTGGTGATAGTTTATGTATCGATGATCGTACGGGCAAGGATGTTGGTAAAGTGCCAAAACTCAAGACAGTAAAGATTTGTGACAAGAGAACTAGTAGCACAATGGACAGTATTCGAGTCATTTTCAACATATGAAAATTCCAATACGTATACAATAAATATGTTTTTTAATTGCGATTCCGTAATGGAGGGCGGAGGATACTAGAATGGATGGAGTTTCAAATGAAATAAGTAACTCAAACTATGATTTCTTTCGAAAATATCAAACGGGAACCGGAAACCGGAAACCGGAACC
>Ga0213868_10001967_pt1 | contig 19768 bp, 16 predicted proteins | sample PICome_9_FD_160087 | JGI IMG/M metagenome (GOLD analysis project Ga0213868, IMG submission 160087) | Coastal seawater microbial communities near Pivers Island, North Carolina, United States - PICO127 | ecosystem: Environmental > Aquatic > Marine > Coastal | place: USA: North Carolina...
GGATGATGGTTGATTGACACCCTTTTTGGAATGAATCACCAGATATGGGTGCGCAACAGCTTGCCTCATCCGCATGAGTACTAAATAGGTTATAATAATTAATGAGAGGGATTCATATGCAATCCATTGTATTCATAATATAAGAGAAACTTACAGTCAAAGATGTGGGCATAATTATTGAGTAGAGTTCCATCGGCCACATAGTCATTAAATGAACTGGACGTTTGCGTATAGAGGGCATTATAGAAATCCTCCTCTACGGGATGGAGACGAACAGCTTTGATCGTAACGTTTCTCGGTGGAAGGTTCATATCCTCTGCCCGAGTCTCTTTTGTTCTTCGAAGTAGGCACTTGTCGAGAATCTCATTCTTCAAAGTAAACATGGCACGTCGACCATCGTGCGCGTACCCATCTCGTTGAATGGGATTCAAAATGTGCTTATTAAAGTGTGAATAGTGTTGTATAGACCCATGGCCACAGTCTTTGCATTTTCCGTTCATCATTCGATAATGAATAGACTTGCAAGTACAGTCCTTTCCTCTACACATGTAATGAGCCATTGGATCAAGTCTCAGAAAACGTACCAGACTATAAGAATCAATCGATAGTTAGATTCGTAAAAAGTAGGTATTTTCTTCCTGAACAAATTTGAAGACATATAAAAATCTTACCTATAAAATTCTCCAACGCGGTTTTGAAGAGGTGTCCCACTTAAGCACCAACGATGAATAGCCGTTAGAGAAAAGGCGGAAGCTGATGTCTGAGAGGAGCGCGACTTTATAAAATGGGCTTCATCTAAAACCACTCTCCACCAACACAAACTATGCAGAGGACTCATCTGAGCTCCCGCCATCGCTTCTTTGATTAAGGTGTCCATATCAATGTCATTAAGATAATCGGGGCCATCAGATGAGTTATCACTGTCGTCATCGTCTGTCTCATCCTTTTTCTTTTTCGAAAATGATTTCTTTTCAGTTTTGAACCGTTTTGGATTCCCTTTCGCCTTTCCTTTCGATACTTTTGCAGACTTGAGCGCTTCAATTTGTCGTAACTTTGCTCTTTTCACAGCGGGGCTATCATCAATGTCCGACGCTGATAAATCGGTATCATCCTCGTCATCCTCTTCAGACTCTGCTTTGAATTCACTGGAACTTGATCCAACATCAGAATCGTCTTCAAAATACAAACTTTTACGTGCTTTCAATGCTGCACCCCTTTTACTTTTCTCTCTTTTGGTTTTTGGTAACTCTTTAGATGCTGGTGGTTTGGTTTTTCTTTCACTCTTCTTTTTAGAAAAAACTTTTTTATCAGTGGCATTTTTGTCGACCTTCTCAATTGAACCTCGACTTCCACGTGTTCTTGGGTTATCCCTCCTTTCACTATTCCGAATTGTTCTTGCTTGAGCATCAGTTCTTTGAGCATTTTCACCGCAAAAGTATTTTAGGTGTATTGGTAGCTTGTCGATCTTGAATTTGTTACCACAATTTGGGCATTTCACTCTGTTCGGTGATATCATTTTACGAAAATCTACCTCAATTACCTGATATGTAGTCAATACAACGTCGTACTTGACCAAAAGTTCTCTAGGAAAAAGCTTCGATCGATCTGGACCATGATATACAAGAACACTAAGAGCATTACTTTCACAAAACTTTTCTATTTCAGATTTCCATTGACTCAATGCAATTACTGGGCAAATGACCAAGGTTCCAGCTCTAGCCCCGCCACCAACCCGACACTTCTTTCCAACTGGTAATATGGACTCATGAATGTCATTCATCTTCATCTCATTCTTCCATTGAGAAAGAGATTCATCCCATAGAGACTCTTCAGCCACCAGTTTCGCTCGTTCTTCATCGGAACAAGGTGGGTGCTTTGATCCAGGTACGCTCCATTGCAGGTTTGGTCTGTTATCTAAAATGGTGGCAATTGTCTGGATTGTCTTGCCCATCCCCATCTCTACAGATATTCAAAAGGATAAGATTGATATCGAAGTTTAGGAACAAGGTACAACACTTTACTTACCATCGGCTAGAATGCCTCCACGTACATGCTTAATGTTCACTTCCTGGTTATACATCCAACTAAGTCCTTCAATTTGAAACGGAAGTAAATTGCCTACAAATCCTTTCGGGGCCTGCCTGATTTCTCCATCAAATTGCTTCTGAACCAATTCGTCTGGCTCAAGCTCCTGACTTTCCTTCTTAATTTCATCCTGACTTGAATGGATTCTTTGAGCTAATTTTACGTAGTCTTCATCCGTCAATTGCTCATAACCAGCAACATCTTCAGCACATAAAATGTCCTCTGAAAAAACAATACATCTACCGAAAGTATAAGTGAATATAACATTCAAAAGAATCAAATTATAGATGAAAAACTCCATCATACTTACTCTAAGTGCTTGAAAATTTGATAACCAGGTTTACCACGAAAGAGTGGTCGATGACCAATTCTTAGTTCTCCCTTTTTAATCCGAATATCACATCTCTTACATGTCGCCCTTGAAGTTTTGGAATATTCAGCAACAAATGTCGCACCTTGGTCTAATCCACCAAGACCATCTGGTTCTCCAGGGACTGCAATGCTTTCTTCAACATCATTTTTTCTTTTTAACTTTTTATCAACATGTTTAGTTTTGATTTTGGTAGTCTTGAACTTACGAATGACTTCATCTTCCGATTCATCATCCTTAACTGTGATTACCTCGCAAAGGGGTATTTTCTCTAAAACGGATTTGTCATCCTTCTCCTCCTCTAAGGAATTAGGATCCTCTTGTCTTGCTTTGCGCTTAATGCGTTTGTTTTGTTTTGCCATTTCTTACGTATTGAATGATGACTATGGATGTTTCAGGTATCAGCATTTACACGGTATGCGCGCAATGAATTTGCTTTCTGTGTTGGTATCTCATTTTTCTTTTCTTCCTAACCCTCTAAGTTTGACGGTTATTTTGAGCGTTTTTGAGCGTTCATTGAAAGTTATTCCGGTTACTGAGAAACACTTTCAGTGTTCCTCGTTTCCAGCCACCAAAATCGTAAATTACGAATTTTACGACCCACATCATTTCATCACTGCTATTTAAAAAATTAGTAGATCTTTTACACAACGCACATGCAATCCTCTTCTCCAATACCTCTTTCGTCTTTATTTGTGTCACTTACAAGACCTCAAGAAAAAACTTATGTTCCTTTCTTCGTTTTGTTGCAGCATTCATATAGCTTACAAAGCCGAATTATTGCAGCTGAACCAATCAAAGCGAATGAAAAAGTGTTGTACCAAACTGCAGGTTTAGATGCACCAAAAATTACCAATACCTTGGATTTAAGTGGATTCTTATGGATTAGGCACGTTTGGAAAGAGTGCATTGATCGATGCGATGGAAAAGTCATAATTGTTAAATGTCTAGACAATCAGATATTAGATGATGCATCCATAGACTTGGTTCAAAAGAATGGTGTCATTATTGACGCTTATTCAGATCCTCTTAGTTGGAATTATGAAGATAGTGTGAATCATGGAGAAATAGGTACTATACTACGCTCAACCATTCAACTTCAGTCTATTCTCTCGGCTATTCGTAAAGCCTTACACATTTTGAGTGACTCAGATGCTGATCGTGAAGAAAGTTTACAAAAACCGATACCGTTGCTCTTTGATTCTGGATCACATTTAATACTTCATCACGGAGTAGAAAAGTTGTCCTTGATGTTTACAATTATCAAGCAAACAGTCTCTGGATGTTCCCCAATAATCTTCCCAACTCTTAACGAGAGCATTACACTATTCGATCGAAGAATACTCGAAGAGTATGCTGATGGTACACTGACTTTGCAAAATGGATTAATGAATATAGTTAAGAGAAGTGCCAGAGCTGGTGGAATGATCTCTGGTGGTTTATCGATTGGATTACGATTGTCTAAAGAGATTCAAAATTTTGAGGTGCGTCAAGGAGAGCTTGTCTTGAAGACAAGCAAAGATCAAGATAAAAAGAAAATTGTTAAAGATCCAACATCTGGGGAAAACAAAGATGACACAGACATTTCGGTACCTCAACCATCAAAAGAGAAACATGGATCAAACAAAGTCCCTGATAAATCGCGTCCTATTCTGCAACATGAACCAGACGACTTCAATACATCAACACAAATTTCGGATCAACCAAAAGTGACCGGGAAACCGCTTATATACATGCAAGATGATGATCCTGAACTTGAAGATTTCGATGAAGATGAGCCCGATGATGATTTAGACGTATAATATGTATTATAGTTAAGGTAAAACGACTGATACTATTTTTCTCCGTCAATTTTTTTCTGCTGGCAAGATTGCAGAATAATCACCAGCTTCACATTCTAGCTTTGGCTCGTTATCTCTTAAAGTATGTGCCCACTGGTGTAGCCGTGACTGCATTTCTTTTGCAATTCGAGAGCTTTCCGTATTTTCTCCACTGTGTAAAAGATCATTCACTTCGAAAGGATCCTTTTCCAGATCAAATAATTGCGAATAATTTCTATTCTCGACCCATTCGATATATTTGTATTTATGATTGACCAATGCATCGCTTCCTGGAATATGACGAGAATCGGCAAATCTAAACTCATAGAAAAATTCTTGTCTCCAAGGTTCTCGCTCCAATGCTGATTTCCCATTCATATCTTTGTCTAAGTATAAATCAGAAATATCCCTGCCTTGCATGCTTTCATGAGGAAGTAATCCTGCTGCTCCCAAAATTGTTGGGGCAAGGTCGATATTAAGAGTGTAGTTATCATCTATTAGGCCCCGTTTCGACGTAGGCATACGGGGATCATAAATTATTAAAGGTACCCTGACTGAAGTAAAATCAGGTCAGTTAATTCACAATATTACGGAAAAGAAGAAGAATAAATACAACAACACAGAGCAAACTTACTTGACTCTTGATAAGGGTACCACTTCCCTGCAAGGCCATGAGAACCATGAAACATACCATTGTCCGTAGTGAATATGATCATCGTATTGTTGTATTCTCCTTGCTGTTTTAACTCATCAACGATTCGTCGACAAGCATCGTCAACTTGCGTAATGAGCGCATACATGTTTTTCATGGATTGCTGGTAATGCTCATTGTCCTTATATCGTTGATTCCAACGTTGAACAGCAGCAGTTCGATCATATCGTAAGAACGATGGGAGCTTTTCAAATGCTGCTGTACCATTAGCTCCATGTGGCGGTTGAATTGTAAGGTTTTGATACAGTAGTAGAGTTTCGTTTTTTGGGGTCCATTGCGCACCAAGTTCTGTTCCTGTTCCTACAGGCTTTGGTGGGTAAAATGCAACAGAGAGTGCAAATGGTTTGTCTTTGGGTCTCTGTCCCAAGAATGCTACGGCATCATCACATGCACGATCATCTGCCGAGACAAGTTTTTGGCCATACATGGTGTACCAATGCTTTCCTTCGTGCCAGCGGCTCCAGTCGAATCGATTTCGGTTATCATTGTAGTATTGCCATTTGCCCACGTGTCCCACATAATATCCATTATCTTGCAAAATCTTGGGGAAAGAGCCTTTCCATCTATCCCATTTTGCGAAATGAGGGCACTTCAGTTTCCAAGATTGGTGCCGAGATGAGTAATGACCACTGAATAAAGTCGCTGTTGGTTTACTTATAAGAAACATAATCAAATAGAAAACCTAGAGTCAATAGAAAATCCAGTCTCATTTCACGTACCTCTTGATAACCAGCAGACACTGGATGTAACACAGTTCTTTCGAAATCTCATACCTTCGTCACTCAATGAGTCTAGAAAAGGAGTTTGAATCAGTGTATTTTCTCTCCCTATTGAATTCCAACGCCAATCATCTGGATAGAGAATAAGAATATTCAGTTTGTCGCTGTGCGTTTGAACGTTTTGTGCATCTGGTTTTAATTTTTCTTCCACCAAATCCTCATTTCGAGCAATATCTTTTCCAGCTGTCAGTTCCTCATGGATAGCAGCACCGATTTCGTCACTTTCTTCTTTCTCTCCAGTTTCATTTGTGTTATCTACATTTGCAGGCGTAATACTAGTAGGTATGTTAACTTTCGTAGTTGTATTTTCCATAGATCCAGAGTGTTCATCTAGAGACGCATATATGTTAAATCCGCTCACATCAATTGTGGTGTTAGAAATAGAAAAGTATGCGGTAAAACAACTACCGATCATAACCACTGAAAGTAGAAGGAGATATCCTTTCTTGACAGAACTGTGCGATTTACCATGAATGCTTTGTTCCATTTAACCTTTCTGCAACCAGTAAACAAATGATAAAAAGATACAAACACTGTATCTAACGTCAATAATGAGAGCAAGTCTCTTAAACGATCGTAGATCTATTTCCAACAAAAAATAGGAAACCTGAGTCCTTCTTGTTCACATGATACGCATGATACAATGATGTGCTCTTCACTCCTCACTCCGTATTCCGTATTTGTAAAAAAGTTGATTCCAATAATTCAGTAAGCTAAGTAGTTAACGCTCAAAAGTCATCCATTTTTTTAGCTCCGATTTTATCTTCGTCTATTTCAGATACCTTCAAACGATTTGCCTGTCGTGATTTTCTCATAGCATCGAGTTCTTCCTGCCGGGTAGCCCTAGAATTTTCTTTCAGAATTGTTTGATATCCGTCGAAAGTTGTCTCATCGTAATCATCGAGAGAACTGGAATTGCTCTTGGACTCATTGGCATTTGATTGTTCATCCAACTTCTTTAGTCCACCGAGAGGGCCTGAATATGGCGGTATCTCAATCACTTCTCGTGTTTCTGAATCAACATGATAAATGCGAAATCCTGGGTCTGGTCGTTCTTCTTTTTTCGCTGGTTCATTCATTTTCACCGTCGATGCAGTTTTTGCCTTGTTCTGGCGAATTTTCTCATAAACATCATCCAACGATGTTGATTTGCCCTCTTTAACAACATCATTTGAAGTTTCCTGTTGAATATTCACTTTATCTACAGTGGCAATATTAGAAGCTTCGGTCTGAGTAAGTGCTTCATCTAATGTGACAATATCAGATTCATTTTGTTCTTTTTGTACAGGCTTTGTATCTCGCTTCTTTAATGAGAAGGAAGATCCATCTGTAACTCCAAGTAAAGCTGCTTTCTCGAAGGCGTCATCGCTCCCAGAAAAACCTCCACCGTAAAGAGCTTGTCTATCTTTCTCCCGTTCTTGTCTAGCCGCTCCTGCTCCAGAATAAAATCCTAATTCAGTCCCCACTGATGCAGCAATACCTAATCCGCTTGATCGCTTATGAACGGGGTGCATGGACGCTGCATATCTCGCTGAAGCAGCTAACTTTTTCCCTCCTCCTTTAATGGTAAATCGATCCCATTTGAAGGCATTAAGTAAAAGTTCATCATTTTCATTATTTAATATCTTGCCGTCATTTAGTACAAGATCCCCAATCAACTGACCAGTCTTGGGTGCCAACAAGACTCCATTGCGCCAATATCCTCCAGCAATAAATAGATTGTCCCATTTTGTCCTTCCGAGAATTGGACCCTTATCTGGGGTAGTAGGTCTCAGTCCTGCCCAAGTTTCCTCTACAGGTAAATCTCCCAGGCCAGGAACCAATTGCATCGCATTTGACATACAGTGCATCATTCCCGCTGGTGTTACATGTGGATCGAAGCTACCTGCCTCCACTGTTGCGCCAACAACAATCCTTCCATCGGCTTTTGGTACAATGTATGTATCTTGAGCGAACAAAATTCGACTTAAAATTGGCTCAGTATCCGTTGGCATTCTCAACGAGAATGACTGTCCTTTGTGGGGTGTGATGGGCACTGGAAGCAAATTTCTCATCCATGCACCATTCGCTATCACAACGGATTTGGCTGAAAGAATTCGACCATCTTCAAGTTTAATTCCCTTACAATTTCCATTTCCAAGCTCTAATGATGAAGCTTCGCATCCTTCGCCCCACATAAACTGCACACCTCGTTCAGCACATGCAGCTCGTAAAGCGCACGTAAGTCTTCTCGCATCGACACTGGAATCCTCTGGAAACCACCATCCCCCAATGACATCAGGATGAAGTGAAGGCTCCATTTCATGTACTTGAATTTCATCTAGCCATACTGCTGTTTGTTGGACCTTTGGAGGCGGACTCCAGGTAGCCACAGAATCACCTGCAAATGCGGGTGCTAGGAAACCACCAGTAGCTGCGTATCCAACTTCCCATGGCTCAACACCATTGCTTTTGTCTTTAGATGAATTCCATAGATATTTACTTGCCTCCAAACTGCAATTTTTAGTAATACTCTCAATCAACTGCACAAAGTCAGTGTACATCTCACGACTTTCAAGACACAAGTCCAACAGAGGACCCGATGGCAAACGTTCACTATGGGGAGCCAGCATACCCGCAGCTGCAAATGACCCGGCGGTTGTCTTTTTCATTTGTTCCATTGGATCTTCTTTGTCTAAAATTGTCACTTGTCTATCAGAGTTAGTAACAATATGCAAAGCCGCGGAAAGTCCTGCTAAACCTCCACCTACGATAACGATATCTTTGTTAATTACATTTTGAAAACGATGCTTCGAAGCCGAATCAGATTTTTGTAAGTTCTTGTTTTGTGCACTATTTTTTCCGTGAAGTTCCAATTGAGATGAAGTTGAAGGTTTAAAATCCGATGTACCATCAAAGAATATTCCTCCAGACATATCATTTGACGCAGCAGCATTAAGGACATTTTTCTTTTGAAGAAGTGATGGGACACTAAACCCTACAGATCCTGAAATAAGTACACTTAAGATGACAATTGTATTGGCTGTATTCAGTTTCATGGTGTCTTTCCTTTCCAAATTGTGTATCAATCTGTTGATTTCCTTGTGCCTTGTGCCCTTGTTCCAAGAAATCCAAAAACGCACACAAAATCGGAACATATTTCAAATTCGAGAAAGTTAGTTCTTTGATATTTGTGGCTCTTACGTACACAGGCCATTTTTGAGTCAGAAGGGAAGAAGGAAGAACGAGAAAGTGTTGTTTGAGAAAATGGCATCATGGGCATAGGGCATTCTTGAGCCTTGAGTTCACTGGAAGTATTTAGGGATTGAAATAGATACACCAGCAAGGTACAAGTCTTTATGTGGAGTGACTATATCTAATTATCTTAATATTGAATACAGTCTAAAGAAAATATGTGTCAAAAACCAAAGAACATTAAAATCGATAAACATAAAAGATCTGCCGTATCTTCTCAGAAGGATTCATCGATGCTGTGGACTATTCATGGGGAACTTTATGACCTAAGCGAATTTGTTGATCGTCATCCTGGTGGAAAGGAAGCAATTTTACTCGGTAGAGGAAGGGATTGTACGGCTATGTTTGAATCATATCATCCTTTTACCAATCGACATCGGGATATTTTGAAAAAGTATGAATCTCTTGGGCCTAATAAGAATACAAAAATTCATGTGGATGAGTTCTATGAGACATTAAAGAACAGAGTTGTAAAGGCACTCCATGAGAACAATATTGATCCGGTGAAAGATAGAACAGCGAGTAAGACGCGAATGCTTTACTATATGTGCATTCTCGTCATGTTATTTGTGACAGGAAGATTCCATGTCAAGGGACACATGTTTGGATCATTTGCATTTGCTATTTTTGGATGGCTTGTTGGATGTATAGGTCATGATGCCGGACATTTTGCCGCAAGTCGCCTATCTATTTTAAATGATATTGGTTTATGGGGGATCTCACTTCTATGTAATCCCATAATGTGGCAACATCAACATACGTTTGCTCATCATAGTCATACCAATGACTTTGATAAAGATCCAGACCTTCATCACTTCAGTACATTTTTGAGGGTCCATCGTAGATTTGAACATGATACATTGTACGATAAACAAAAGAGTCCCTTTTACGTGATCTTCGCGTATGCATTCGTTGTAATTGGAGAATGTCTTAGCATTCCTATCGGCATGATACAGACTGGTCTGCTACATGGCATGATTGAGTGGACTGATAAGAAACGACCTATGCGAGCACTTGGTTTCTACACTCATTACATTGCTTATTTTTTCCTTGTATTTCTATCACCAACAATTTATGGGAGATCGATTTTTCATTCGTTCGCATGTGGGCTGATTCACATTGTCACCGCCGGCTGGCTCTTTGCTGTTTTTTCTCAAATAAATCACCTCAATGAGTTTTCCATCGAGAGTGATAGAGGGGGGACCAGTGAAAAATTATTGAAGAGCTCTTGGGCTGCAAGGCAAGTTGCAACATCCAACAATTTTGCAACAAAAAGCCGCTTTTGGCATGTCTTTAGTAACGGTCTGAACATGCAAATTGAGCATCATTTATTCCCCGGACTGAATCATTGTCATTTACACATTATCCAACCAGTAGTAGAGAAAACCTGTCAAGAGTATGGAGTGCACTACAAATCGTTCGACACATGGTCTGACGTATTTAATGCGACCTTAAGCTGGCTTGATCAGCTAAGCTCGGCTGAGTAGAAGTATTATTTGTAACACAACAAGAAAAAGATGCATCCATAATACTATGAGCCTCAACAAAGAGGAACTTTCAAAATAGTTTTGAATATATTAAAAATTATAATTCATTTGATCATATACTTCATCCAACAACAAGACAGCCAGCTTCAGACTCTTTCTTCTCTTCGTCATCTTCTTCCTCAATATCAATACAGGCTCCAACACGCTCAGCATTGCCATATGGATCATTCACATCAACTTCTAAATGTCCAAATGCATTCAATTCAACTGCAGATAATCCCCGCTTCAAGTTTTGAGGGACCTTCCATCCACCATTGATTACCTTTGTGATGACCGGAATGAATTCTTTTTTTCTAGAAACGCGTTCTCCAAGATCCATGAGATGATCATGATGAGTGATTTCGCCTCCGAATGAAGCTACTGCCAATGACTTTTCCGTGGGTCCACATAACAATAGACTGGAACGTAATTTAACAATATTCACAATGGCTAAGAACAACATCTGAAGACCCTTTTCTTTTTTACATGCAACCATTTCAGGAATGAGTTTATCAACCTTCTGAAGAATGACGTCGTCATCTGTTGTTTCAACCACAGCAAATCCGATATCTCCCGTGAAATCAGGTGTACTGAAAGAAAAGGTCTTTTGATCTCCATTCACAAGAGCATGTGATGATAAATGTGCCAACTCCTTTGACTTGGCCTTGAACTGCAACTGAGCCAGCAACTGTGGATTTTCCACCTCGGCAATCGCTGAAAGAACCGCCACCATGAGCCTGTCCCAATCCGTGGTAGTCGGACCCTGAAGGTTCAATGTATCACTGAGAATAGCGCACAGTAACATTCCCGCAACTTTTTTTTCAGGACGTCTACCATGCGTCAAAAACGTATGTGCAATGATACTGGACATGGACCCCCAAGGTCGAATATCAATATAAATTGGTTTATCCGTAACAATGGTCTTACTTTGAAGAGCATGATGATCAATCACTCCAACAATTTGATCAGCATTAATAGCAGAATTCATTTGAGATGTTTGCTGGTGATCCACCAAACAAATCTCAGCCTTTGGATTTTCAGCAATGATTTCTTCAATGCGAGCCGGGGCTTGGACACCCCAGTAATCCAATGCAAATTGCGTTTCAGAATTAACGTCACTGGCCAATGCGGGAGTTCCTCCATACAGTGCTGCGGCGCCAATGGCACCAGCTACGGAGTCAAGGTCAGTGACTAGATGGCCAACAAAGTATGCCCCTTTTAACACATCCGGAAGATACAATTCCACCTGTGGAATTTCGGAGGCGTCTTTCGGAAGAGATCCCACAATCTTTGACACGGTTTGCTCTTTTGTCACAACTTGTTTCTCAACTTCATTCATGTTACGAACAAGACCCCCATCGTAAGAAATGTGTACTCCGTCTTCCAATCGATCCTTTGTTTTAGTGAGTACGAAGACTGGATCTTCTCGAATCTTCTTGGTAGGTGGTTCGTCTGACATGCCAATGCTATTATTCGTGTGTTTCGAAAGATGTGAACCAAGAGATCGTGTGCTCTCACAAGTAAGGAGTAGTAAGCAAGTAAATACAATTAAGTAATTGTATAAATGGTTGTACATATGATTCCGGTTTCCGGTTTTCCGGTTTTCATTGGTGGTCGATGGCATCTATTTCTCGCATTGGTTTGAACTCGCCACGTCACATTTCAGACGGTTTTAGAAAAGCTAAAAAAGTCGAAATGGGATAAAGACAAACCAGACACCTGAAACCTGAAACCTGAAACTTGAAAACTCCAATTCATGTGTCATTTGAAATCCAAATAGGATACCGTCAAATCAAGCACAAGTCAAAATGTTGCATGTCATTTCATCCGACCAACAACAAGATCATCAAAAACAGTACACATCATTGAGCGAATCCGATTCAAGAAGGATGGAATCCAACGAATATGCCGACCAAAGCAGATCGACGGCAAAGATTTCCGCTATGGATCCAACTGCGCAAAACCAAAGCCTCTCACCCATGATACCACTCCTGAGCTCTAGATTACCCAAGTGTAACCTTCTACCTCTAAACGAAAATAGGATCCATTCTGATGCGTTGCTTCTAATGAATATTGCTCATATCTCACCCATGGACAATAATTCAAACCATGATCGTATAGCGCCGGCATCCGATGCAGATAAAGTGCATACGACCAATGCTCTTGAACATTCCAATGTTCCGTCATACGACACTCCAAATCATGAGTTTAGGGACACATGTCATTTGGAAGGATCCACCAGTACTTTGTCATTGCCCTTCGTAGACACCGTGTCATCTAAACCTTCATCCAAGAAAACATGCACATCCTTGCTGAGAAAACATGACTCCAAGACCAATCATCTTTCCAAAAATGTATTCTTTGGTTCCATCTCTCTTTTCATGTCAGCCGATGTGGATTCACTTTCACCTCTTCATATTTTCATCCGTAAATGTGGAATTGAAGCATTTGTCGCAACGGAAGAAGACGCGAAAAACGAAGACTTTTGGAGATTGAGAAATTTCAAAGTTATTCCTGGACGAGTTGGAATACGATGTATTTATTGCAGGCATTTACCCATGGAACAACGAGGATCCAAGGCAGTTCATTATCCGATGGCAATCTCCACTTTGTACAAATCCATGGTGAATTGGTACACTGTACACGCCTTTTCATGTTCTGAAATTCCTCGAGATATCAAAAACGAGTTGGGACGGATTGGAGAAAGGATGAAGCAGTGTGCTGGTGGGAGACGTCGTTATTGGACGGAATCGGCGATTAAGCTAGGGATGGAAAACACACCGGAGGGTGTCATTTTTTCGTCGTATCCTCCTATGTATGCTCAAAAGAACGACGATACGAGTGGAACACACTGCGTGGTAGACTCTAAGGACATCTCAGGAGAAACAAGTACTGACGATGATTCAAAGGTAACCAGATTGGTAAAACAGAGTGATAAGGAATATGTCTCGGAATATCTGTTCCTACTCATTTCCAACCTGGAACCCTGTACATATACTGATGAAGATAGAACCATGAGTAGAAGCAAGATCAAGAATGACATTGGTTTCCCTGGACTTCAATGCATGCATTGTCATGGAAAATCTGGAGTAGGACGATACTTTCCGGTATCACGCAAAGCCTTTTGTTTCACAAACTCTGATCGAAATGTGCACAATCATCTAACAAAATGCAGGAAATGTCCTGAACACATCAAAAGACTGTTGACTGAACTTGATAATACTCGTAAACCGCGTGAGTTACCACGTGGTGCGAGGAAGATATTTCTTACCCGTGTATGGAATAGACTTCACTCGATTTATGAAAATCAGATGGAAGAACATGAACCTGTTGATTCCGATATATCGAAATCAATTCACTCCATCGAGGAGAAAGAAGTGGAAGAAAGTCAAGGCATTGACGCAACTGTTGCAGACGATTTATCTAACGTTTTTGGTTCCCATTTTGATACTATTTTTGAATCTGTTGAACAAGAAGATCGCATGGATTATCGGAGCGAGCCCCACACAGTAGTGCCAGATCCCTATGAAACCATTTTCTCCGCTCTTTGTTACCCTGTATAAATATGTGAAATCATTCTGTAGACAGTGATTGTGTGCTTTTTCAACAATGTTACATACAACTAAAAAGGCTCTTATATGCATATAAATAAATGTTACAGTATAATGTATATATTTGTAGAAAGGAATATAGGAACAGGAACATGTTCGTATGTATCGTTGTTTTGTTTTTCATCACTTGGAATGGCTGTGGACTGTGAATACGCTCATATATCTGAATTGTTTGAAGACGGAAAACACACATGTTGCCAAAAAAGCAACAGTAAGAAACAAGCATACCATATCCATTTTGTATTTGTTCTCTTGTATCTTGTAATTTTCATCGTTTAATAAAGCAGTCTTTTTCGTAATCTCATCATCGGTCATGACAAATTCCATAAGTTTGGCTGGTTTTGGGACATATACCCCTGGGTGTGTGTTCCATTGCTGTGATGCCAAGTTATTTGCAGCAGATAACATCGGTCTTCTCTTTTTCCGAGTTTGTTCGGGTATTGTTTCTATTTCCTCTATATAACTAACAGGTTCTTCATCTTCTAATGTAAGTCCCCATTCACCAAAGTTCTTGACAGTGTGAATATTGCTCATGATATCTTCCGTTCTATCCAGAGTATGAGAGGGAAGTTTTCTCGAAGTGGATGTTTCTACTAAAACATTACCAAACGTGGATGATACAACAACCAACATGCCTACACTCATCAATAACTGTATTGACTTGATCCATACTGATGTTTGTGTTTGACGATGATTAGACGATGATATCGTTGGACTTTCAGAGGAGGTCTCTGCAAAGCATTTACCACATTCAATGTCCATGGAACTCGGTGTAGCTGGAGCAGCATAGATTCTCCGCCGAAACCGGGTTCCGGATGCCCCCTCTTGATAACCCTTCCTTGGATGATGATCGTACGTTTCATTGATTTCACTACCGGACGAGTTTTCACATTCGACAACATCCTTGTTCGAATCACCGAAACAATCGAACGAAATCGTGGTACCGATCAAGTTTTCACATTCAGTAGTATTTGCTCGTCGTCTTGACCCAGAAGGGGTGATACGTAAAATCTCTTCGTTCTTTGGAGAAAATCGAAGATCAACGGAGAATGATCGTTTGCGATTGAGTTTGTAAGAATGGTATCGACTCAGTTGTCTCGGTGGTGATACGAATTCAGATTCTTTGTCGGGATGTTTACTGTCCCATTCGGAACCATCAGAACTCACAATTCTACTTTTTGTTCCAGATGAAGAATCGAGTATTCCACCCTTCTTATTTTGGGGTGGTAGGATGGCTCGGGTGCAGGTAGTTCGGTAGTCCATGGATGAGATTGTGGACTTGGGAGAGTGTGAAGGAGACGACTGCATGTCGGGTGTCAACTAATGTTGTAAAACAAAGAACACTCCCAGCCGTTCAAGCTTCAGAATAAGTAAGGAAATCAACCACGCCCGCACTGTACTATTATTTCCCTTTTGAATAGAAGCCTTTGATTGGTGTGGCTTGAAAAGGGTGATAGAAAATTCCAGTTGATGCGATGGAGATTCAATTGTGTTAAAAAAGTCAGAAATGAGTAAACGTCTTTAGCGTTCTTTTTTTCGCCTGCACTCACCTAGCAGCGCCTGCCCCTTAATATGTACGCATGTACATTCCAAATACGTCATAACCCAATACGGATTAAAAACGCACGAGGCCAAACTTCATCTTCGCATCACATCATCCATCGTTTTCTCATATCCAAAACGCAAAGGCTTGGCAACCACACAAACGATTCAAGCGCTAGTTAAGAAACAACAAAGCATAGGTGAACAACAACCTTCTCTCTGTCTCTCTAACTCTTGTTCGGAATCAAGTGATAATATATACTTTGAAAAAGTTTCAGATGAAAATCAGTAAGAATTCTGTACTAGCACTCATGTTGGCTGGTAGAACCTCATCTCTTGTGTCGGCATTTTCACATTATGCCGTAAAGAAATCTTTTATTCCGACCACATCTGTTGTTGCAACACTTGCAACGAAAAAGGTCAATACACATACTTCTTCCATGCACCTATTGCATAGACCCATCGGAACTAGGTTCTACATGTCAGATAACAATGGAGATGAAAAGACAGAAGAAGAAAAGGCAGCCATTGCGGCTGCCAGAGAAGCCAGAAAGGCTGAAAAGGAACGTTTAAAGGCTGAAAAAGCTGCGAAACAAGCAGCCAAAGAAGCAGAAGATGCAGAAAATTCCAAGATCAAAGAAGTGACGTATCTTTCGGTGGACGAACAATCCTCCTATCAAAAGATGGGAGATATGACTCTTGTCATGTCTCGTTCTCGTACCAATCGCAACTTTGCTACTGTTGCTGATTTAGAGAATAAAGAGATCTATCCTACTGGGTCAAATGTGTGGCTCCGAGGAAGACTGCATTCTATTCGTGTCAAAGGTGGTTCATGCTTTCTTGTGTTGAGACAAAATGCGTACAACACTGTACAAGCATGTTTCTTCAAAGATAAGGAAGATCCAGAAGGTTCCAAAAAAATGATTAATTACCTCAAGACTTTAACGGTGGAAAGTATTATTGATTTAGAAGGGACCATTGTGGATGCAGATGTCAAGAGTTGCTCAATCCAGGCATTGGAACTTAAGATTAATCGCATTCATTCCGTCGCGAAGGCGCAAGCTCAACTGCCATTTTTGGTGGAAGATGCGGCACGTAGTGAAGCAGAAGTAGAAGCTAGTCAAACTACCGATCGTCCTTTCCCTCGACTTGGTCAGGAGTTACGATTGGACAATCGTTGGATGGACCTTCGTACTCCTGCCAACAATTCAATCATGAGAATACAGAGTGGAGTCTGTCAATTATTCCGCGAATCTCTTTATGCACAAGGATTCATTGAAATTCACACCCCCAAGCTTATTGCAGGAGAAAGTGAAAGTGGTGCTGGTGTCTTTACAACTGATTACTTTGGAACCACTGCTTGCTTAGCGCAATCTCCACAGTTGTACAAACAAATGGCTATATCATCAGATTTGGAGCGTGTCTTTGAAATTGGACCTGTATTTCGAGCTGAGAACTCAAATACTCGTAGGCATTTATGTGAGTTTACGGGTCTTGATCTAGAGATGTCAATCAAGGATCACTATATGGAGACCTTGGAGGTCATTCACAAATGCTTTGTCCACATCTTTAATGGACTGGAAACTCGTTTTGCAAAGGAATTAAAGGTTATTCGTGAACAGTATGCTTCTGAACCGCTCACTTTCACCGATGAGCCTTGTGTCATTCATTGGCCGGAGGCACAGGAGATCCTAAGAGAAAAAGGTTTTGATATGGGGGATGGAATGGGTGACTTGAACGGTGCAATGGTACGATTGTCTTTGTGTTACGTGTTTGTTTTACTGCAACTGTCCATCTGCCAATGGATCGTATTCTCACTATTGATCCTTCTTACATTTCTCCATTAGGAACTTGCATTAGGTGAAGCTATCAAGGAAAAATACGGAACAGATTTTTTCATGTTGGACAAGTATCCATCTGAAATTCGTCCTTTCTACACCATGCCTGATCCAGATGATGATCGTTTTTCGAATTCATATGATATGTTTATTCGTGGGTTAGAAATTTGCTCTGGAGCGCAGAGATGTCATGATCCAGATTTAGTATTGAAGATTATGGAAAAGAAGGGAATTGAACCAGGTGAAGGTCTGAAGTCTTATATTTCATCTTTCAGAGATGGAATCAGTCCACATGCAGGTGCTGGTATTGGTTTAGAACGTGTGGTTTTCCTTTATCTAGGATTGGACAATGTCCGAAAAGCATCCATGTTCCCCCGTGATCCCAATAGATGCACTCCGTAAACTTATGACGCGTACTCGTATGAGTATAGAATATGTACACTCGTATCACATAAAAGGAGTTCACTTATAAAAAAACAGAGTCTTTTGCTCATGACTATCCACATTTGAAATCTATAGTTCTTAAGCGGAACCTTAGTTTGGAACATTCCCGTTTTTCTTATGACAAGCTCGGAGGGATAGCCTTGATAAGATCATCAAAACTCTGAATCGCACCATTCAATTCCTCCAAACATTGTATTTGAGCCATTGTAATACTACCCATTTGTCCATTTAATGCTTGACCCAATAGAACATCTACTCCACCAAGACTTGCAAGTAACTCATTATGCGCGTTTTCCACACGATACGCTTTCATACTTGTAGATTCATCCCGTTTTAGAGTGTTGATGATAACTCTCCCATCAACTGTTATTCTTGGAACCATCCTTAAAATCTCAACACCAGCACTTGTCAAATTACCATCTTTGATGAAAATAATCACAGAATCCAAATCCTGTCGAAGTTGTCTCATTTCTTGCAATGCCTCTTTGACTGACTTTGGATATTCCGTTGGAGGGACCCATTTCACTCCTGGTGCAATTTTCATAAAGTTTTCGGGAGTGTTTACATATCCCGAGATAGCATCATCGATTGGAACTTTATACACTCCAATACAACTTATGGATGTATCGGATGGAAGACAAGCAGCATTTGATGGGAGTGGAGGGGTCATGAGTAGTTGTTCTACTACAAAAGAAGATAGGATCTTATTGGATGTCATGGAAAAGATATCTCGACGTTGTGGGAACTTTTGAGTCGATAGAGCTTCACTTTGAAAAGGTTTGAAGAAGTATATATTGATCAGGTATAAAGAAGTTACGAATCGTTTCATGATTGTATATTCGATGTTGTCTTTGATTGCTTGATGTATGATGGAGGTATGATCTTGATGTGTGTTTTGTTCGGGTTCCGGGTTCACTGATCATTTTAGATTGCAGGAAATAAAGTGAGAGAAATTTCGATGTTTGAAAAACACAACAACACAAAAAAACAACGACAATCACACACATAAAAACCCCTTCTCAGACACACAGTGCAATCGTTTTTGTACTTTGTGCAGACTGACTACATACATCCCCTCCCGTTTTTAAGACAGCAGATAATAGCATTATATACCATTTAAACCGATATATATATTCTTGAAGATGGCAAACAATGGAGGAAGACAAGGTGGTGGAGGAGGAGCTCAGTCCATGAACGAACACGTTGAATTTACAGTCAAGGTACGATTGATTCCCACAGACAGAAAGAGAGAGAAAATCTTATAATCTATTGAAATCATTTCCATTAAAAGTATTTCTGACACTCATATTCCAATACCAAATCGATTCCATAGGCGGAAGAAGATTTATACCTCACAGGGTCTCAAAATACAATTCTACGCGTACCCGCCGAAACAAACTATTCGTGTCTCATGCTTAAAACCCAGCGCTTTTCGTCCCTGTTTCGACACTACGCCAAATATCACGGTCTCCGCAAGGATGATCTCGAATATTACTTTGTAAATCCCTTGGAAAATGAAGATACGCCAGAATCAGTGCAGCTTCAGAGATCGGATACCATTATGGTTCGGAAGCGGAGACGGCCAGAACCGCCAGAGGCTGCTGCGGACGATGAAGAATTCTTCAAGGATATGCGAGAGCTATTAGATGACGAGGAACATATGGATGCTATGTTCTTGGTACACGCAGATGCTTCGCCTCATAAGGCTGTAACGGCAGACATGGCTCAGGCGAAGAAAAGGATGGGTATCAAACGGGATGTCCTTGGGAATGAAATTGTAGAGACTAGCAGTAGTCTTCATTACAAG
>Ga0213868_10001971_pt1 | contig 19764 bp, 7 predicted proteins | sample PICome_9_FD_160087 | JGI IMG/M metagenome (GOLD analysis project Ga0213868, IMG submission 160087) | Coastal seawater microbial communities near Pivers Island, North Carolina, United States - PICO127 | ecosystem: Environmental > Aquatic > Marine > Coastal | place: USA: North Carolina | collected...
GGGCTGATCATGTCAGAACACATCGTAGTCTGGCGAGCTAAACGCTAATGAAGGCAAGAAGCAAGAATAACCAAAAGCCATATTCGGAACTAAGAGCTGTATGTCACATGTAATCGTGTTTAAGCCTACAATATTAACTTGAATCAACAGTTAGAATGTCATCGATACCGGCACCAACGGACTCTTATGATTACGAAACTTCCTATTCATCAAATGTCACAACACTAAAGGCGATGCTACTCGCCTTCGACGCACAAATGGATACTATGAATGATGTAGTTCACGAGCAGATGCAAAGACTTGATACCATTATTGATGAATGTTCTACAACGTTGACCAAGATTGAAAAGATAAAGAAAATGGAAGGGACATTGAAAATGACCTGCCCAGCCACGTTTTCTTCTAATGGGAATTCGGATCTATGCAAAGAATCCCCTTTAGCAAGGGCAAGTTTAGCGTCGAAAAACGCCATTCACTCAGTACTGAAAGAAGCTGCTTTGGAAATGGAAGATGCTGCTCCTGCGCGTTTGTCAGATGATTGGCTTGATCACGCTAATGCATTTGATGAAGGAAATGTTTGCAGGCAAGCGTTGGCCATGAATACTGTTCCACCTTTGATGATTGTGAACTCTGTCAAAAATATCAGATCATCGGATGGAATATACGCAGAAGAAAATAAATATTACCGTGATGCCCTCGCCAAGGAAGCTCTCGTAGAGAAGGAAGTCGCGGCCAGAATGCGACATGACGATGTCAGTGTTTTGTCAGAGGGAGCGGGTACGATGTATACTAATTACAGCACTATATCGATGGGAACAGCCTCCAATAGAAGGCGCCAACGAAAACTTGCAGCGAGTACAAGGAAGCTGAAGTCACATGAAGTCAGTTCCAATGTGATGAATCCAGTGGAAGAAGAACAAGGTCTTTCAAGACAAAATTTTATGAACGGCAGTCTGGCTTTGGCTTGCGAAGCCGTTCATGATACGTATGGAACAAGCGAATCATAGCCTAAAATTTGTGACTTTGTTTCATAAATTGAAATAAGTATAATTTTACGCTATTTTAAAACCATCTTGTATTGATTTAATTTTCATGTATTCAATATCCTTGATTTTATCCAGACAATCCTTTGCTTGGTCAACAACATAAGACTGTTTCTTCTCAAAGAGGGGGATACCTGTTACTTGAGCTAGACTTCGTTTCAGCGACAAATCTTCTACCATGGCATCAATCTTTTTCAATAAACATTCCTTTCTATCAGGGGTGTTGATTTCATTTGCGCACATCGTTGCAACCTTAAAGAGGTGGTATCTGGTTGATTCTACCTTCGTGTTATTGGCAGACTGGCAGATAGTGGACACAAGAATATCCACTTCTCCTCCATCCATTTGGCTCTTCATAAATGAGCAAATAGTGCGACCCAGACGAATCACAGTCAAGTTAAACTCATGGATATTCGATTCCTCCTGTAAATTCTTCACGCTTTGCAAAACATTCATGACGATTTTCTTCAATAGTTTCAAGGCAACGTGACCCAATGCCCCATCGAGGGCATCAAAGAAATCAGATATTGGAACCAATGCAGATATTCTCTCGCAAATTAGGAACTGAGACCGAGGAAGATCCAATTCAACAACATGATCAAGAATAGATTTTATCAAAGGTGCATCCACGACCCTGCCTTCATTGAGTGCAAGTTCAATCATCAAAAGTAATAGTCTCCCCCTACCTCTATCATTTTCAAGGAAATTATGATGACGCCATAATGTTCGTGCGTAAGATGGATGGTGCATATTACTCAATTGAATCAAATCGGAATGTGGCAGTGGAAGTCCCATTGACTCAATTTCTTTGGCAAGAAAAGAACCAAAGCAGCATTTGGCTAACGAACACTTATTGTCGCCAAAGTATTCACATTCTTGAACGACTTCGTTAAGAGTTGATTCTGGACATAGAATAGACGCGACATGAAGAGCCCTATGACGCATCGCATATGTGAGAGCATTGTCGTGAGTTCGAACAGCCATATTGCTCTTCGAAAACGAATTTGTAAGGCTATATTTGCTGGAACAGCCAAAACTTTGATCATGTCTGAAGACATCCATGGTCACCTTTGAAAAAACAATATCCATCAAGTACTTGGCATGATTCTTTACTATTTCATGCGGATCGGGTCTATCATATCCACTATCCGGCTCAAAATTTTCATCAATGCTGCTCGTAGAATGAAAAGTATACGCAAATGACATAACAAATGCAACTCGAATTGATACTTTCGCACAGAGCTGTTCGGATTTTTCTCTATCTGTGTTTGGGATTGTACAGGACTGCTCCTCATCTGCAACTTTCATACCATTGTGATTAATACCAGTATGATGCTCAGAACCAGCCCAAACGCTGGACATAGTTCCCAACGATTTTAGATCAAGCACCAATTCAGCAGTATCATCATTTGAACCTATTGATTCATCTAATGCATTGTTTTCTTCTATATCCTTCAAGGGTACAGAATTATGGCCATTTGAATTCATCACAGCATGAAGAGAATTTCCATTTTCGTCACCATGAAGAAGCCATTTTCTCACTAACTTTCTTACAATGCGACCAATATCTACATGGGAATACTGATCTTCCAAAAAGCCACAAGCACGATGAATTGCAAAAGCAACCTTCTTCATACTTATTATGTCAATACTTCTGTCATGACTGAGACATGATTTTGAAACCACTAAAGAACCTTCAGTTAACAATCGTTCAGCAAAAATTTCAGGTGGCATCAGCTTCATTTCGCTGCCCGGATCTTCAATAGCATGCTTAATCACTGAATGAACTAGTTGCCGTACATGCGAACAACTGATACTTTTCAACTCATCATTGATTACAGACTTCACCATTATGATATCCTCCAAAGATTGTTTCAATGATGTTAAGCGTTTCACTCTATCCAAAGCTTTTGTTTCTTCTACAATCAGGTATGGACAATTGGAACTCTTACATCTACGAACAGCTTCCTCGGCGTGATTAGAGGCTAGAAATGCTTGATTAAGAGCATACTCTAAACATTTCAGACGCTCCATAGAATGAGCTTCATAATGATCACTGCAATATTCTGCAAGCTCAGCAGCGTCCTTGGAATTCTTTAGGCGTTTCAAAACTGGAATCACGTCAGTTTCGAAGGGCGGAGTCGAACCGCCGAGAATTTTTGAATTTTTGAACATCTTGATCAGAAATCTAGCGTGAATAAAACCACTAGGAACACCAAGTGAAATGCACATTGGAGACAATGCAGCGATTGTCGTGGCACATGGATATTGGTCAAGAATCGGCTCCAAGGCAGCGATTGGATCAAAAAGTGATTTGTCTTGCTCATATTCAGAACCAAGCACTCCTGTATAAGTAGCTGTAAAATTGAATTCCGATTCAGGCTCTAGAACATCTGGCAATGGCAGAAAAAATCTCGGGAAAGGAATTCGGTGCACCATTTGATTGCCACTAAAAAATGAGGAAAGAATAGTCAAAACATCTTGACGACGATCAATGCGGTCGATTTCTTGAAGACATGTTGCCTGGTCTGATTTATGGTTCGTCTGACTTGCAAACATTTTTTTTAATTCGCGTTGATATAATACCATCAGCATTTCAAACCTCTCGTAATCGATCCCATTTTTGTCTGCCTTTTCCATATTAATGAGACATTTTCTCAATGTTGAACTTTTCGAAAGGTCAGAAGGCAATCGTTTTAGTAATGAAGTAATCATTTTTTCACATGCAACTAAATCATCACGTATATCTGGATATTTGTCAACGACTTGATCACGCGGGGATAATAAAAATTCAATATGTTTTTGAATAGGAATTTTTGAATCTAAATTGAACGTTGACGAAAACTCTTGAGCGAGGACCTGGACAATCTCGGCGTCGTGAATAGCCGTGGAAGCTTTGCCGATCATCCCTTCAACCAAATGGCTTTTATCTACTGAATTGTTTTCGAAAGACATAATATCGAATGGGACGCCAACTGATTGCAGTACTTTCCACCAATAACCTTTGGACGAAAGATCATGACATTGTTCAAGGAAAGTTTCTTGACTCTTCCATCCATGATGTACTTCAGGAGAAATTGATTTGAAAACACTAGAAACCCCTCCAGCCGCCCTGATACCAACATTTGCGAGAGAAATCAAACGATTAAAATCTCCTCTGCTAATAGCTGATGGCAGACATCTTTTGAATATTGTAAATGACGACTTTAATGGAAGAGATATGAGATAAGAAAATGCTAGTTCGGAGTCAATATTAGCATTTGTGTTGCCGTTTCCAGAGCCGCCCAAGCTTCTTTCGGCTAGTCGTAAGAGAATTTGTTGAAGGACTTCCCCTTGCTTTTCAATCACTTCCCATTGAGATTTATCTTCGAACTTGGAGCATATGATCATGGAAGCATATTGCAATAATCTGAAGGATAGAGCGTGGGCACCTCTGTCAGCCAAAAATGAATGAACACTTAAAAGCTCTTGTACGTTCCATTGACGCGTTGATACTTGGGATTGTAGGAGAATTTTACAATACATCATACACTCGGCAAGTGCCTCAGTTGGTGGAAGCAAAAGCCCATCTCCAATGTGCCAATTGGGATGAAGAATTCTGTAAGATTTTGTCACAACTCTTACATTTTGGTCCCGTGTGGTCAGTGCCTGTTTATACAGTTCCATAGCCTCTCCAATCCCGCAATCGCATCTGAGAATCATTTGAGTCGATACATCAACCAAATTATTCAAAAATAGCATGGAGGGTAAAAGCGTAGTTGGACAATAAATCAATCCGTGTTCCTCTAATAGGGAGCTAGCTGCTATAACGCTCTTCATTGAATTTGTTGCATGTTCTTTGCTGCCATCAACAGTGGAAGAACTATGTGATGCTTTTTGACAAAGTGTAAAAACCAAGGAAGCCAGAGTTTGATATGTTACATCGTTGTGAATGTCATCAAGAATACCAGATGCCTTTAGAAGAAGTAAACTAGATCCGTCATCATACTTGGTCACAAGAGAACAAGCAACTGTACCAATAACCTTCGACCATTTGGAAGCGATCAATTGAGAGTTTTCTCCACATAAGAGAACGCAGCACCTTTTAACGAGAGTAAGTTTTCGTTTCATGGATGTCACAAGGTCTTCATCAGACATCATATCTTTATTTTGAAGGACATCTCCTACAAGCGACTGTAAAATGTCATCATTTCTAGATCCACTTCTGAGTTCATTTAAAGGTACGAATACATCAAATAACTGAAGAAGGTCCAAAGATCTTTGGATTTCTCGACGGAGATCATCCCAAGAAGGCGTTGAAAATAATGATTTGTAAGTACTCGGGACAAAACCTAAACTCGATCGCATGGCGAGACAAGTATCAATTGATGCAGAACAAGCTGAAGAGAACAGGGCCCTTCTATCAACAAGACCGAGCGCGTTTGATGCAATAGATGCCTCATTCATAATATCTAAGCAATAAATACAGAAACGCGCTGCAACGATTTCCGCAATTTTCGAATCGACGCGTATTATTTCCTGAAAAACCGTTGAACATTCTCCAGCTTGTGTGGTTCCACTGTCAACCATTCTTTTTAGAATCAGTAGCATGTATTCAGATGCTGATAAATGAGTAAAAGCCTCGCATAAGAAGAGAACATCAGATAGAACTTGAGAAATGGAGGATGTATCAATGTTTCTGCAAATAAATGCTGCCAATCTTGAAACATGCAAAGGGTCTGATACTCGAAACAAATCACAGGCTTTGTTCCCGCAGTACCTCCTGACTATCTCATCAATACCAAGTAGTCTGGTTGCTTCTTCGAGTTCAGATTTTAAATCAGCATTACTCGTCCATGAAATAGCATTTTGAGCCAAATCTTTCAGTAGAGCGGGTTTCTTGAGAGATAACAAAGCTGCCCTAAGAAACTCTAAAGTGATGCGACATTTCACATCCGGATCTGTGCATATTGAGACTAGTTCTGTTGCAATTGACATACAAAGAGTAATATCATTTTTACAAAGATCCCTTGCATAAAATTCGACTGCCTGATCAAATGGAAACTCAAATAAAGAACAGAAGCCTTGGAGCTGTGATTTGGATTCATCCAAATGCAGAGAGTCTTCTTTGAGTGACGATCCCAATCGAACTGAAACTAATTTCTTAGCTAAAAACGGAAGTCCACCAACTGAATCATATTCTGCAAGGAATAAAAGAGAGTGGTCAAGACCCATATGACGAGATGCTTCGATAGCTTTTGCAGCGAACAATTTTTTCGGAACCAAACTGGTAAAATTTTCATTCTCCTGATAAATTGTTCGGTGAGTAGCAGAGAGTTCGACGTCATTGGTATCCGAATTGAGAACTTGATTTCTTGATATAGTGCTTATTGAAAACGGTGTGTAGCTGGCAAATGACCCATAATTGATTCTTGACATTTGATTTAAGCCTCTTTCAAATGTCTCTAAGATTAAGATGGAGGCTGATAATCCGTAGCTGGATGCTGAGTCAAAACTTTCAGCATGATTGCAGCACCACATAATCAAATCATTCAAGATTGTAGAGGGGATGAGATGGTCACGAAATACAACAGATTCAATCCACCAGCAGTAGGTTGATGGGTCTACATCGTTGGGAATGTGAAGAACAGATTGAAATAGAGCGTCTCCGTATATAAGCTTCGGTTCGGACCGACGTAATACTTCCGCGACTTTGATTGCTCCCACAGATAAAAAGACTCTGAATAGATCAACACTGTTACGTATTCCAAGAATATCACGCCCAACAGCGATCTTATTCTTGTCTACTTGAATAATATTTTCAAGACTTTTCAGAGCCGATGCCTTTTGTTGTAACAATTCAATTTCAAGTTCAACGTCACTGTTATACTTTGATGAAATACCTTTCTTGGCACCCGTAATTGACATCGCCATAGCGGATAACGCCATACGATAGTCTCGTAAAATAGGCCCAGACTCGTTCTGGCCATTGGACCATTCACGTAAAGCTTTAGACGCATCCAGAAGGCTGTACAGACCAATACTACCACCAGTTACTGCACCATGAGTCAAGCGATGGAGGCATTCCTTGATCATGTCCTTGTTCTCCCCTGAAAGTAAGGAAGAGCACCCAATGAGTGTCCTGAATTTATGTAGAGCTACTTCAGAAGAATGTAAGGATCCGAATGACGTCTGTAGCTCATTTGTATCACAATCACGAATCAATTCATCGGCATGATCAAACTCTCCCATTGCGATAGCAAGTTTTGCTTGAGCAATAACATCAGTGTGTTGTGATTTAAATTCAAATATTGCCACACAGGATTCATCATGAACTGCATACAGAAATTGAAACAAAGTAGTACAGTCACCCGTATGGAATGGTAATGATGCAAGAGCATATTGCTCGAAGTGATGGGGGGAAGGGACCTGAATCGTGTATACAACATTGAATGATTGAACATGATTGTCATCATTTAATACTCCTTGAATGATCTGAATGCGAGCATTATCTTCCTCTTTCAGCAGTATGGCCACAGCCAATAGTTTGGACGTGAAACATTTCACATGACAACTCAAGGGTTCGGCAGCACAGATGCTACTAGTTCGATCGCATATGCAGTATTCTCCAATCCTATCCAAAGTCTCCATTTGATAAAAATACATCATTCCCCCTCCACTAGGTTCTTCTTGTTGTATCAGGAATAGCAATGGACTTGACTCTTTCTTAGGAGGATAAAGTTTCAAACGTCTATTCTGAGCTTTTGGATTGCCCTCTATACTCTTAACTTGAAAGACTTGTTTTTGATTCATGTTGTATCTGTGTAAGTACAAATCACCATTTTTTGCCAAGGATGCAAACTTGATATGTTCTCCATCTTCTTTCCACGCGACACAAGTATCTATATCCATATTTTGTTCATCGAACTTGAATCCCATGACTTCCAGTTTAGATTCCGAAAATTCCTTTGCATCTAATCCAGACACGAGAAGTACTGTATTATTTGGTAGATTGTACACACAGAGGACATCCATTTCAAATGATTCTTGTTCTTGTTGTTGTTGTTGTTGTTGTACAAATGTAATTTGATGCTGATTTCCATCATTGGAATCTAATTTTATGTGTCAGTTCTTTTGTATTCTATATACAATCAAAAATATAAGAACCATGCTTACCTGAGACACCCACATGTTTGGTAATCAGAACATTACCATCAAGACCATTTAAAATGGATATCGATGTCGAAGTAACAGCCGCAATCAAGGAACCATCTCTATTTGAAACTATAGAATCAATGTCTTCCATTAAATCAGTCCTCCAATTAGGAACATTTTCATTGCTATTGTGACTACTACTACAAGCAGTAGCAGTTGTGGTAAAGATGGATTGAATGGAGGTACCAATCACAATCGCATTCGTCGTTGTTGTTTTACTTGTCACTCTGAGTTCCGAAGGAAGATTCTCGAATTTCAATATACGTTCGAATGATGCCATGGCAAAAAAATCAAGATATATCTCTTTCTTTCTTATTTATATATATCAATTTTGAAATAGGAAATAGATATGGCAAGTAGAATCGAATAAGTAAGTAGAATATATACTCTATTCGTACCTCTCTCCTCTCTCGATAGACGACCGTTATATTCAAATATATTCAAAAAATATTACTTGCTTTAAAGTATTCTAATTAGTTAACACTCGATGAATCGTTCCCGCCAAAAATGGTATCCTGTCTCCTCGCGTGGTTCATCCTTTCATTTTTTATGTTGTAACATTAGTCATTAGTCCACCAGAGTTAATTCATTCATTGTCAAAGAGAATCCAACAAACATGGCAACAACATCCAAGAGTTCTACAGCTCTTCATCCAGTAACACTTACAACGTTTGCACCAACAGGATGTGAATTGTCCACTTGGGGGTACATAACTCGGCCTCGGCCCAGCGATCATCATGACGGTGGTGCAAAATCCAATGGATCTTCCTTCGACGCAATCCCAAATCTTATAACAGCACACGCCAATTCTCTAAGAATATATGTAGTTGATCCAATAGGTGGGACACTGATATTGGCAGCTTCCTATGATAATCTTGCAGGGACCATTGTATCACTCTTTACTCTCCCCCGAGCCGCGGGTCAATCCAACAGTCAGTTTGCCTACGATGGATTACTGGTTGGATTCGCGGGCAATCCACGCCTTTCTATTGTATACCCTCCTGGAGGAATATCAGATCCATCAATCTCTTCCTCATGTCATGATGATTGGAGTGGGGTACTTACTGCTTCATCTATTATTGATTTGACACCTGCATTGTCCGAAAAATCTTTGGGAAGTGTCACTCCACTAGAACAAGATTTGGTTGCCACTGTTACAGATGATGGAAAAGTACCGACTGTAGCAGTGATATTAGGAGGCGGTGTGGCTATAGCTACTTTTCAACTTCCTCGTTCCAGTCGGGACAAACATAACAATTGGTGGAGGACGGCAAGTGAACCATACCTATTACCTTTGGAGCATCTATCGACTCATATACCATTCAGTAGATCGTCTGGTTCATCAGCTCTTAGCAATAAGTACAGTCGACAACCTGCACCATCTTCTATTGGACTATCTGTGTCCAATAAAATATCGCATGGATTTGGGGATATTTTATCTTGTGCCTTTCTACAAGGATATACAGAACCTGTGCTTGCCGTCTTGCATTCTAATCCTCATTTATATGGTGGTAGGTCCTGTACGGGACGATTGGGTCATATGACTTCTCATACTAGATCGCCTATGTCGTTGACTGCTATATCTATATCCAATGTGCAGAAACGTAGTGTTGTACTATGGTCTTGCGCAGATGCTATGCCTGCAGACGCATTTGAAATCGTTCCTCATCCGAAGGGAGGTGTTTTGGTAGTTGGTATCAATGAGATCTTGTATGTTGATTGTGCAGGAAGTATCAAGTGTTGTACCGCAGTGAATGGTTGGGTGAGGGCTACAGGCAGTGCAGCACTTATGCCAAAACATGGTCATCTTGGAGGGATTATGCAACCCAACCCATCACCGTTGCCAAAACTAAATTTACAATTGGATGGATGTAGAATTTCCTTTGTCAATCAAAACGTTGCTATGATGGCCTTGAGGGATGGTACATTATACTCGCTTGAGTTGCATGAGAGGGAGGAATGTATCGGAGTTGGCGGTAATGCCGATGAGGTTTGTATGAGTTTGGCTTCCGTGGGTACAAAGCTGGGTGCTATTGGGGAGGTTGCTTCGCTTAGTGCATTATCATTGGCGCATATACCAGTCATGACAAATACATGGAGTAAATTTATTGACAAGACAACGAAGTCAGAGGATGACGTTCTTGTAGGAAAAGAAACTGTCACCTCTGAGCCAATATCCTTAGGTCTAATATATGCCGGATCTCGAATGGGAGACTCTACACTATTTCTGTATGGATTGAAAGAAAAAGTGCAACTAAGTCCTCTTGAACGAGATGGGGTGAAGGACAACGTAATGACTGAAGGCGTAAAGTCATCAGAGAAATTGAAACGCAAGCGAGAAGACGAAAATGATGAGCCACGAACATCAAATGAACAACAGACTGTAAAAACAGAGGGAAGTGAAACTTTCGATCGCGGAAGAATGAATGCTATTTCGGATGATGACACGAATCTATCTGAAGAGGAAATATTGCGACGGGAAGAAGAAGCTCTGTATGCACTTTCAGATGACGAAAACTCAAATGGAATTGAGATTTCGGGAGTTAAAGAGCAAGAGACGTTGCTTCCTGGTATCTCCTCGAAGCAACTGTATCGACCGCAAATCAAAACGATGTCTTTATTTCAAGATATTGTTGTACTGGACTCGTTGACTGGTCTAGGGCCTATAGGACCTGGAACAATCGGCGCCACGCCTGGAAAAGACATGAAGGATGCAAGTACTTTTCCTTTGGATCCTTCAAAACAAAGTGCGGGCAAATCATTCGAGTGTGTGTATCCCTGCGGTTACGGAAATAGTGGTGGACTTGCAGTGATGACTGTGCCCGGCCTCCATTGCGGCTCTACAATTGTAAATGAGGTTGATTGCCTAAATATGGGATCCATCTTTTCCTGTCCACAGTTTGGATACTTCTTCATATTGAAGAAAGAAAATGATGTCGGTTGTATGATCATGAAAATCGAAAAGAGCGATACAGGAAATGCGCTAGTAGAGTTGGATATAACATCCTTGCTTGAAGTCGAGGATGATCAAGTTATGGATGGATCTATTCCTTCGTTCGATAATGCAAGAGATGTCCTAACTCGTATGAACTTGATATCTGTGAAAGAGTTTACGAGTTCTGAGGCGCCGAATAAGAGAACAGAAAAATTTATAGCATTAGTCGTACAATATGGAAGCGCGTACGCTATAGTTGTACTCTCTGAAACGAAAAAAGGAAAGCTCACGATAGCTTTCTCTCACTTCATCGGATCGGAAGATGAAGGTATAATGATATCAAGAGAAAACTTGGTATCTGTTTCGTTCCTTGAACACCTTGATCAATCAAGAAGTCATCAAATGGTTGAAGATATCTCGATTGGTTGCGTGTGGTCCACGGGGTGTGCAAGCGTATTTTCAATCCAAATGAGCTCGAAAGACATGAAGTCGAAGATTAAGGAAGTATTTTTTAAGAGTGAAGATGACATACCCTCTGAAGAGAATGGGGATTTTAATCCATTTTACGGAAGCAGAGCTATCAAATCTGTGGATGTATTTACAATCGCTGATAGCATATTCGATTCCAATCGAGCTGATCACCTCGATGAGATTATGAAGCAAAAACAAGAATCTATTATCGATGACGATATATTTGATGAAGATGATTTAGATTTGTACGGAATAGATTCCGTAAAAGCATCTGATATCTGCAATGTCGATCACGAACAAGATGGGTCTGGAAACATGATTCCATCAAGGTATAATACGCTCGGTGGATATATTTCTGGCTCAGCTCTATCAGAAACAAGCAAGATGGTTGTTGCGGTATGTCGCCAAAATGGAGCCTTGGAGCTCTACGATGCATCAAAGCTCTTCTCATCTACGGACGATCCAATTACAGTTCTGTCGTCTACTGATGAACATGCTGCTTTGATTTGGAAGACTTCAAGCGGTTGTGGTCAAGGAGCAACCGTTCTTATATCAGAAAGATCAGTTACTAGATACCCCAAGGTCCAAGAAAGCTGTTCTGTTGAAATTAAATTCTTTTTTTGTGGGCCATCCCTTACTGGAAATCCTGAATTTGACGATGGAAAAGATTTGTCTATACTGAGATCTCTGTGCTTAATAGTACAAACAAATCAAGGTGATTTGCACTTGTACATTGGTTCAAAAACAAATGAGAGAGGCACCGTTGCTTTCAAAAGAATACCTTTTCATGCTGTTCATCGAAAAAGCAAAGATGAAGCAAAGCACCATGCGAAGCTTTTGAGAAAGAAGATTGCATCTGAAGATCGTATTGATTCAGTCTTCCGAGCAAATCAGCTGCATCGATTTTCCGCAATCTCAGGGGAAGATGGCTTATTTGTAGCAACTTCTCGTCCTCTATGGATTGTTTCAGAGAGAGGAGCGCCGACATATTTGTATCATCGCCTTCGTCATTGTGCCCCTGCTGGAGGATCAAACCTTCCAATGGCTGGGTTCTGCACAGGATTTATAATGAGTGAAGATACGTTAAATACCGGATTCCTAACCATTCACGAACGTATTGGACGTGTTGGGACCCAGAGATTGACTTTGTTTAATGGTCTTTCCGATATTTTTTCCACCCATGGACTTCTACCTGGTGGCGGTGTGAGTATGCAGAAAATTCCACTTGGTGTCACCGTGCGTAAAATTGATTACATTGATGATCCGCTAGTGTCATCACAATCTCATCCAATATATGCACTTCTAATATCGAGAGAAATTGAAGAAGACCAATCCATTTTCAATAATGATGGCCTTACGGAAGAAGAAAGAACCGCCATTAAAGAAGAAAAGGAAAGAAAACTACTTCAGAAGCAAGTTGAGGCCGATCTTGGTGGATTCGAAGTTGATCAAGAATGGGTTGAAGAAATCGAACGTGATAATTGCTTTGAAGTCGAAAAACGGTATGGAGGAGCTCCATCTATGCCAAAATCAGTATTTGAAGTTTGGTTAATAGATGCTTCGACATGGAATATTCTTGATACCTATCAACTTGGCGAAAATGAATACGGAATGACAATGAAATATGTCACACTCTCTGATATTTCGCCTGAAGAAGAGAAAGTAGAAGATCACGAAGATTTTACTTACCTAGCAGTGGGAACAGCTCAAGTTGATGCCGATGGAGAAGATCTTGAATCTAAAGGCAGAATTCTCCTTTTTGAGCTCAAAAGAATTGGAGATCAGAAAGATGCGCATGAAATAGAAATGTCTTTCCTTTATGAAAAGGAAATCTCTGTTGGACCTGTTACATCTATCACACAGTTAACAACGGAAGGCAAGGGGCGGCTGGTGGTGGGAGCGGGTGCTGAAATTACCGTTGAACAATGGGGAGTTGGGAAACTGACACAAGTCGGCTTCTTCCACGCCCATATGCAAGTCCAAGATATTGTTATGTTCAAGAACTTCTTTCTGTTAAGCGATGCGTATGACTCTGTCCACTTCTTGGTTTGGAGAGAATCAGACAAGAGTTTAACTTTATTGGCCAAGGATTACGAGCCTGTTAGTTGTTATGCAACTGGGTTGATTAGTCGTGGTTCTTCAATGTCTTTCGTAGTTCACGACGATCGGCAGAACTTAACATTTTTGAGTTACGCGCCGTTGGATCCTGCTGCTAGAGGGGGGAACAAATTAGTTTGTCGCGCAGACTGTCACCTTGGCACGTCTACAGTGGGTTTGCAGAACCATTTGTGCAGATCAAGCCTGATTATCAATTCTGCAACCACGCAAAGTACGCTAGCTGCGTTGAAACAGCAGGACCCCTTGTATGGTAAAGCAGACGACGATCAAAGGTTTGGATTGCACTACGGTTCGACAGATAGTAGTTTTGGTACCATCATTCCAGTGAATGAAAGCATTTATTGGCGATTGGCGGCTTTACAAAGTGTAATGAGCAATGCCCTGGAAAGTCATTGTTCACTTAGTCATCGAGCGTGGCGTCTATACCGTCGCACACCAAGGCGCGGTGGCTGTCGCAGCAACGATCGTAAAAAGGGAGTCATCGATGGCGATTTGGTATTACAATTTATCGACTTACCAATAGCAGAACAAGAAGACCTTGCGAGTGCAATCGGTTCCACTGTTGATTTAATTCTTGATAACTTGTTGGAAGTTGGAGCATCTAGTATGATACTTTAAAAAATCAAATATATTTTTAAAAAAGATTAAAAACGCCATCTTCAAATGATAACGTCATGATAAGTAGAAGAATCACTTTATTTACTGTGCTGATGCGTGCTTACTGCTGAGATGTAATTCGTTAGAGATATAGTCTTATATGGCATCAGATTTGGGGCAATTGATGTTGCCATAGCTGGAATGTATTGTTTTATCCAAACTACTAAATTAGGACACTGTATTCGTTGATGCTGTACTATTGGGGCTTTTGCAATCCTTTTCAAATTTAGAACGTTTAGGATCCATGGTAGGCACTTTCGGTTCGACGAGTTGACGTTTGGGGTAATTCACGTCAACCTCGCTATTGCTGATTATATTTTTTTCTGGAGTGCGAGTATAGTCAGATAATTGTGGTTCTCGTTGTGTCATAGTTGCAGCTGCCTGCAACAGTAGATCAGCTGCTAAGGTGTCATCCAATAACTCTTGTTTCTGTGTATCTAATGGAGTTGATACTAAATTGGTCTTCTCTTCCTTTCCTTCGCGAATCTGAAACTTATGATTTTCTTCTTCGTCGTCTTTTTTCTCTTCCTTGCCAAGAAGACCAGTAACATGAGTAGCGGCAGTTGGGGGTGAAATTTCAGAATCCGGGCTTGAGTCCTTTCTTTTTGGACTCATATTCTTCAAAAATGCGAGGTTATGAGCAGCGTCATACACATTGAACTTCGAAGCGAGAGACAGCGCAGAGGTAGATGGGTGATGATCTGAGAATGGGCGTTTCATACCAGGTGGCATATTTTTACACCCGACACATCTACAGGAAACACCACAATTGATCTGAGCACTGAAACATTCACAATATTTCTTCAAGCACATACTTTTTCTACATTTGCAACCGTTCTTATGCTGCGTCATTTCTTTTTTGTCGATCGTAGGTTTGAATTTGTTCTCAAAAGCCAGAGGGTTGCGGGCTAGAACAGCTTGAATGGCTTCGTTTCTCTTGGAGCTAAATCTGGGATCGTTCGAACATTCCAAACAACGGCATTTGTCATCGCAGAATGCCTTTACTGCAAAGCACATACAGTAGAGCTTAAGGCATTTCGATTTCTTACATGTACATCCAATCTCAGAATCATCTCTGGGAGGTGAGGTTTCATTCTTTATTTCTTGATCGTCAAGATCAGAAGATGTTCCGTCCTTCTGGGGAGTTTGTTGCAGATGACCCCCTGCTGGTGTCGAGGATCCGACACTATTATCTCCAGTCGGTTGCTGTGGATGAAAGTTTCGAATAGGTGTACTAAACGCTGCGGTATTATGCATGTAACGGTATGCATGGGTACTAGCTGGACTGGGGCAAAAGTTCACACCTGATCGTGGAGCTTGGTGCGCGCGACGGATCTCGTCCGGTGGATAATTTGGACCAGGCATATGCTGGCCTTGAAAGTGCCTCATCGCTGAATACTGATCTCTCAACTGAATATCCTGCCCGTAAGGTCGTGTTTGTCTCTGGGGGAGACGAGACGAAGGATCGGATGGGTCGAAATCGTGCACAGGGGGGTCTCCGTAGCCGAATTTGGCCGAAGATGTGTTCAGCGACCCACTGCGCGATCCTTCTTCCCCATAACGAGCTGATACTTCAGAGGTTTTATAAGCGGCATCATTTAAGTGAGAAGACATGATTGCATAAGAGCAACAAAACGAGATATGCCTTCAAGCAAGTAGCACTGGAAGCAAGAAGTATTTTTAATTTTTTACATAGAAAGAGCGATGGATTTTTTTAAATTTCAAACGCAAGGTGGGTTAGGGTTAGATTGAGGTTATAATTGGTCGTGTATACCGTAGATGCACAAACGTGGCAACCGAAGATCTACCCATGTAGGACTAAAAAGAGATGAGAGTTCTGTCATTTTTTTCATTCGCATCATGTTTTACCCATCAAATCAATAAAATCAAGTTTACGTAGAGTTTTCTAACTTTAAAGCATCATTTTAACTTCTCATTATTATTTATAAAGATAGCTTCATGGTAGAAAATTTGTATTTAACACCTTCAGATACATGTTTACACTTCTGATGATTTCCCACTTTGCTCAGTTGGTTTTTTTAAAAATTATTCCTCTGAATGTAGACTCCTTTATACAACAGGTACTTGCACACCATAACCTCATTATATGATTGATTGGATTGTTTTACACTTGGCTTTTGAGAAAGGATTGTCGATTGAATGTTTATGATTATCAGAACTCGAGGTTTTTCTAGTGAAAGTACTATATTTCTCTTTCGCGACTCATTTCAATTTCACTCAATGCATGAGCTCCCGGCATAGATATCTCCATGTATGCTTTATTTTAAAATACAATTACACATGATATAGGTATTCCTGTGAAATAGATTGGTATTAAGATGTTGCTCGGTCCTGAAACTATCCGAACGGGGATAGAACAGTTGACTTTGTTTAAGTTCTATGCTGGGCCAATGTCTTCAATGTCACTCAATTTACGTACTTCTGATCGTGTTTGACTATAGTCACAAACATCAAATCTGATCTACAACTCCTGTAAATAGAACAAATATTCTGAAATATAGCTAAGGAACCGCATGATGATTCTTGATTCTTTCATCGAATTGTGAGCATGGGTTACTTTGTCCAACATTCGGAAAATGGTCCAGGATGGAACTCGACCTCAACCACATTTCGTCTCGACCATGACAAATGAGTTTCGCTAGCATCGTCAATATATATCAAAAGTAATATCCATATATAGAGTAAATGTTCTGAAGTATAGGTAAGGAATATAGGTCTGTGCTTTGATCGAACTATCATCCTGTATTTAAATCGTCCAACATTGGGAAAATGGTCCAGGATGGAACTCGACCTCAACCACATTCCGTCTCGACCACGACAAATGCCTGCGCTAGCATCGTCAATATATATCAAAAGTAATATCCATATATAGAGTAAATTTTCTGAAGTATAGCTAAGGAATATAGGTCTGTGCATTGATCGAACTATCATCCTGTATTTAAATCGTCCAACATTGGGAAAATGGTCCAGGATGGAACTCGACCTCAACCACATTTCGTCTCGACCATGACAAAAGCCTGCGCTAGCATCGTCAATATATATCAAAAGTAATATCCATATATAGAGTAAATGTTCTGAAGTATAGCTAAGGAATATAGGTCTGTGCTTTGATCGAACTATCATCCTGTATTTAAATCATCCAACATTGGGAAAATGGTCCAGGATGGAACTCGACCTCAACCACATTTCGTCTCGACCATGACAAAAGCCTGCGCTAGCATCGTCAATATACATCAAAAGTAATATCCATATATAGAGTAAATGTTCTGAAGTATAGGTAAGGAATATATGTCTATGCTTCAATTACTGTTTCCATCAGTGGAAATATGGCCCAGTACCATATGGTATTGATGTCGTTCTGCTATATATTTCAATAGATATCTGATTGATTTCGTTTTACATCGGATGATATATTGGCTCTTGCTTTGGACTTCTAACATCATTCCCAACCATACATTTGACTTTTGAATATGCATTATTTTTTGATGGTGAAGACAATTTGTCTAAAGCAATAAGCGTTAAGATTACAGAGTATGTTCTTTTCTAAATAAACAAAAAAGAGTATGTATTCTAATTGGTATTCATGGCTATTCGTGTGCGATATCGCCGGACAAACGATGCAGCATCTGCAGCCTTATGGTAATGTACCATTATTCTCCTTTCCTTTTCACTACCCCAACCGAATGCTTCTATACTCAATACATAAAACTTAACAGCTTCATATTCAGCATAATCTTGACACTGAAGAATGTAAACTTCATCCATTTTTACTCTTGAAAGCTCCCTATCCCACAGTATAATTTGATCTTCAATGTTGGATGGGATCAGAGGTTGATCACCCGTTCTTAGCTTGGGGTGAGCGTGCATCTTGAGAAATCTCAAAATTTGCCTGGCTTCAATACCTAACTTGAATGCACCTTTTATTGAATCTCGAGTGATGCGAAAGAAGATGACATTTGGTAATCTTCTAAATGATGATAAATCACAGAATAAACCCAACATACTGACATGTAGTGATGATGTTGTGTACGCACAGATCTGAAAATTCGTTTGACATATGATTGCAATATGATTCTTGGAAGGGATTGGTTCCTCTAGAGCCATTTCCAATACTCTTGTTGCAGCGGCACTGCTTGACAAAGCTGCTACCGACGTACTGTCTGTTTTACTTTTACTCGACGAGACATCTGACAAACCACCCACAATCAAATTCACAGCTACTCTAGTGGGAAAAAATAACTTTACTCCACCTACTTGGCAAATATACAAAAGTCCAAACAAAGAAAAATCCTTCATGATCTTTTTTGTATCTTTGGAGAGAGCACTGACTTTATATGCTGTTCCGACCTTGCAATAGCTGAGACAGATCAAGAACAAAAGTGCCTCCTTACGAAACTCTTCATTCTGACCAGAAGCTCCTAATTTTTGAATATATTTGAGAATAAATTGCCATACCTGAACATGTACATCTTGAAGCATAAATTCATAACCTCGTGAGGTAATTACCAAAGGTGCTTCATGTGATCCACGAAAGTCAGGATCTTCCTGCATCAAACCAGTTTCCTGAAGAAATGAGACGATTGCCACAGGTGGCGATTCTACTCCTGGATCATCTGTACCCACTAAGAAGTGTAATACAGAATCCCATCTTCCTTGAGTGAATCTTTCTAATTCTGCGAGTGACGGAGCACCAGTCGGATATTTGACCTTCTCCTGTGGTGTTGGATTTGCCTTTTCTGCAGATATGAATCGATCTAATTCATCTGGTGATAGTTCTGGGTATGGCCCAGATGAAAAGCTCGACAGTGATAATTGTAATGCAATTTGAAATGGCTTCGACAATTGAATGATACAAGCAGGATCAATTTCCAAGCCTTCGTAATCATCTTGCTTCATCTTTTTCATGGGCTCAATCACGGCCAACGCCTGCATTCTATCCAGTGCACTTCTAACATCATTTTTATGCCGACTAGAACTCCATGATTGGACTTGCTGATATGGGAACGAACCCCCACACACAGATAATCGAATGGTGAACTGACGAGCTAGCTCTGGTAGTTTTTGAAGGATAGTCTTAGCCATGTATTGACCCCTAACACCATCACTGTACAATGCCATGATGGACGGACGGGGTAGTTTTTCCACATAACTAAATACATCATTCGTGATGTGATCTGAAGGTATGTCCGTCATGATGTTATGTTAAGTAGTAGTTGTATGTTGTATGTTTTATGTCCGATGATCGATGATAGCCCCCTTACAAAGCCAAACGAGAACCCCACAAATTGACGATGCGAATTGCGAATCCTATTCATGTCTTTTATC
>Ga0213868_10001972_pt1 | contig 19757 bp, 24 predicted proteins | sample PICome_9_FD_160087 | JGI IMG/M metagenome (GOLD analysis project Ga0213868, IMG submission 160087) | Coastal seawater microbial communities near Pivers Island, North Carolina, United States - PICO127 | ecosystem: Environmental > Aquatic > Marine > Coastal | place: USA: North Carolina...
AACCGCTAGACAAGCGGTTCAAGCTTTTATGCAGCATAGTGTTGCTGTTATTGAGGTTGTTCTTCGCGATTGTAGCCGCGGAGTTGGTGTTTATTGTAACTGACATATTATATCATCCTTGATTAAAGCTGTGGCATCCTTGCTACAGCTTGCCTGATTAATAGCGCCAGACAACGCTCTCCTTCCGTTGGTGGAAGAAATTCTAGCCGATATTGTGAAGGGTGGTTTAAATCGGCATTAAAGTTTTACGATTGGTATCAATCATAGATACACATTGGGTTGTATTGTTAGTTTAATACGGGAAATAGGTATGGTTTCGTTAAGCGATTTTAAGTCGGGTTGGAACTGTCTGAATCGGTACTCTCTACTATTGAACTGGTTGTTTCCTCTGTTTGGATAGTTGGATGCTCTAAGAATCATCTGGGTGGGAATGCTCAGTGGTGGTTATCGAACGGCGGGATGTTGCGTTTAGTAATTTGAAGGATAGTACTCAGATGCCGGTGGGTAAAATACTCCATTTGATCCCTTTAAGTGTTCATCCAAATTAGTTTAGTTCGTCGGAAAGGCGGAAAATAACGATCGTTTCCGAAGCGATTTTCACTAGTTCGCGACGGGCTATTTTAAATCGTGTTAGCCGCTCGGGTAACGGGGGTAGGTTACGCCAACAAGTATCGGTCCTACACAGACAACTTTAGTGTAAAGGACGTAATTTCGGCGAAAAATTACTTAGTCATGTAGGACATCCTCTATTAAGCTTTAGATTGGCGACCTCTTCAAGGCGTCTGATTGACGGTATTCCTTACTCAGTTCAGATTCGAACCAATCGCTAAGATGCTTGCATCTGTCTCCAATTAGTTAGGCTGTAGGGTTATGAAACGCAACATTCTGGGCTTAGTATTGGCTGGAGGAACAGGCAGGAGACTGGGTCGGAATAAGGCGGCACTCACGTTTCATGGAAACTTTAGCCAGCTCGACTATACTTTAGCCGTACTAAACTCCTTTTGCTCGATGATTGCGATCTCGGGTCGGGCAGACCAACGCTATGAAAGAAGAAGCTCATGGGCCGCACCATTTGTATCAGATGTCGACGGGGTGGAGGGGCCGATGTCTGGAGTTATCGCTGGATTGCGATTTGCCGGTAATCTTCCGGTTTTAGTATTCGCGTGCGACATGCCACTGGTCGATGCTTCTCTTGTACTGAAATTGCTCTGTCAAAGAAATCCTGAAAAGAGAGCGAGTTGCTTCATGGGGCGAGATGGAAGGCCAGAGCCGCTATTGGCGGTGTACGAGCCAGATTCATTGAAGGAACTGGAACAGCTTTCGCGAGATGGGATGTTTAGCTTAAGGCAGTATCTTGAAAGAGCAGAAGTTGAGCATATTTACTGCAGTAGTTCCCAGTTACTTGCGAGTGTAAATACGCCTGAAGACCTGGATATAGCGAAGGAACAAATAGCGAAAGAGTCCGTGTAGATGTCGTCTTTTCCGAAAACTAGGATATTGAGCATTTTCATTTCCCCGGGACACGACTTCAAGGGGAGGCATGGGAAGAGTCGCTTGAACCATGGCAGCGAATCAGTGGACTCGGTAGAATGTTTGGCAGGAAGGGGACTAGTGGGCGACCGGTTTCTTGATTATAAGGAGAACTTCAAGGGGCAAGTGACATTCTTTGACGTTAATGAAGCAAAGTGGCTTGAAGCCTCACTGGGTCTAAAAGATTTTGATACATCGCAATTGCGTCGCAATATTCTTATAGAGGGAGCCGAACTAATGCAATGGATTGGTAAGTGCTTCAAGATAGGAGAGGTAGTCTTCGAGGGAGTCGAAGAGTGTGCACCCTGCTATTGGATGAATGAAGCGCTTGGTCGGGGAGCGGAGACTCTTATGCAAGGTCGAGGCGGCCTTCGTTGCCGCATTTTGGAGCCAGGAACGCTGCGTGTAGGTCCTGTCGAATTGCAAGGAATCACAAATGGCTAATATGAGCATCTAAAGTGATACTTGATGGAGAGGCGGTTAACTTTGAAGGGCCGAGCCCGTCTACCCCTCGCGAAGTATGGACCCTATTAGAAGATTACTTGGGGCAGTAGGGTGTTCTGATCGACCGGTTTATAGTCGATCGAGTTTTGTGGTCGCCTGATCGCGAGAACAATCAGGTAGCGTATTCTATAATAGAGGTTTTCACTATGACCTTTGATCAGAATATCGCGAATATTTTAGAAGCCTTAACAAAAGAGGGAGACGAACTTCAGGAACAGTGGAAGTTGGGGCCCTCAAGGTGGCTCAGTAGACCGAGGTCTGAATTCCAGACGGAAGCGGTGAGGATTCTGAATGACACACAGCCTTTTGTCGAAAGCATTGGATTGCTCGCAGAGTATTCCAGACAGAATCAAAAACAATGGTCGAATGCGATCGTTAGATTAGTTGAAAGATTTAACGTGGTGTTATCATCACTGATGGATGCGATTGAAGCAGGAGACTGTATCACTTTTTCGGATTTAGCAGGGACAAGTTTGTATGCGACTCTTTTGGAAGTGCACAAACTGTTGTCGATTGAAGTGTTGCCTTCCCTGGAAGAAGTGGGAACGGATGGACAGAAAAGAAAAACTGAAATCTGTATTCAAAAATTGATTTCAGATGATGATCGCTCGAATTGACAATGCGGGCTATCCAGAAGAGCAATTTGCGGAGCAGCAGGCCTTGACTTCCAAATCTAAAGATTGGCCGGCGTTATTGGAGCGGTGGCTTGATAGCCTGGATTTGAAACCAAGTACCGCTTATGCTCTAACGGGTTTTGGAGATGGAAGCCACATTTTGGCTTTGTTGGATGTTCCACCAGAAAAACTCTTATGTGTTTTGCGGATAAGAGAGACTTAGATCTTTGGTATCTAATTATCAGAATATTAGTATATCAACGATTCTTGAAGATCCCAGACTTTCCATTGGAGTGGGGGAGCTTGACGCGGACTTTTCGAGTCACTTTGGAGAGTCCCAATACTGGAGCTAACAAACGCTCAGGCTCTCGTCTTTTCCCCATCTATAATCAGTCTAGCGAATGCTATGCACCCTTTTTGACTGAGTTCACTAAATTCTTCGACTATTGGCGAAAGATGTACGGAACAAATGTCCCCGCATTGGCAAGATGGCAGAAAATACATTTAAGAATGCGTCTTACCTAATTGATGCTCCTGACATAGAGGAACTTAGAGGCGCCTTTTCTTTTTACAGTGATGCAGAAAGTGGATTACAGGCAGCTTTGAAGGAGGCTTAGGGAATTGGTTTTCGCGACAGGACTCCGGTTTCATAGATTGAAGCGCTCATTGTAGATAGAGTATTTTGCGTCAATCTTTGAAAACTTGCTAAAGTTACTCACTCCCCGGTCGAAGCAATGTTAGTTTTGGCAGGTTAACGAATGCAGTTTCAATTAGCAGGTTTAGCAAGCGGTTTTGATTGGCAATCCATGATTGAACAATTGATGGCAGCTGAACGTATCCCTCAAGCTCGGCTGAGGACGGAGCAAAGCGAAAATAATGACAAACGGGACGCTCTCGAGCTCTTGGGAACTAAGCTTGATGCCCTCAAAGCGACGGTCGGAAAATTCAGCGATAACGCGCTTTTCAATTCCAAATCGACTACCTATTCCGATGACGCACTTGGTATTTCGGCGAGTGCTGGGACATCCGCATCCGAGGGAACCTATGAAGTTAGTGTCACTCAGCTCGCCTCGACCTCCAAAAGGACGGGGTCGTCTGACATTGGTGGAACGATTGGCGATGCCAACACGGTAATCTCCAACCTGAATCTCGCGACCGCTATTACGGAAGGCACTTTTTTCATAAACGGGCAGGAGATCACAATTCAGGAAACAGATACCCTCCAAGACGTGTTTGACGGTATTTCGGTCGCCACGAGCGGTGTGGTCTTGGCTTCCTATAATAGCATCGTAGATAAGGTTACCTTAACTAGTTTGTCTGGGGAATTGGAACTGGGCGGCGATTCCGACTCTAGCAACTTTTTATCAGCCCTCAAATTGGATCAAATCGAGGTTGTCAATGCTGCAGGAGGTTCGACCTCACTCACCAGTACAGGATCTCTTGGTGTGGTCGACTTGAATAGTTCGATCGCGACTAGCGGCATCAGTAGTGGGTCTCCGATTACGGGTTCTGGCACGATTACCATAAATGGGGTCGCCATATCTTTTGACGCAGATTCCGAAAGCATGAGCACGTTGATGTCTCGAATAAACGAGTCCAGTGCTAACGTCACTATGACCTACGACTCGGTAGCTGATCAGTTTCGGATTGCGAACAGGGAAACTGGAGCTCTGGGAATGCCGGTAATCGACAGCAGCAACGGAGTAATGGCGGCTTTAGGACTCGATGGCTCCGCCTCAGTAGGTCAAGACTTGCAATTCTCGATAGATGGCGGGGCGACAATCTCTAGCCGATCGAATACGATTTCTGAAAACGATCACGGTATCGCGGAGCTTACAATCGCAGCTTCGGAAACGGGAACCCAAGCGATTGGAATCAGTCGCGATTCGGAAAAGCTGAACGAGCAAATTAATACTTTCATCTCTGCCTACAACGACGTGCAGGACTATATTCTCGAGCAGACTAAGATTACAGTGGATGGAACGGAAGTCACGCGAGGTGACTTGGCGGGAAACCGCGAAGTTTATGACCTCGACACGAAATTGCGCTCGTTGGCGTTTCGCCAGATTGAAGGTCTTGGTGGAGACGTATTTCGATTGGAGCATATAGGGATCGACTTCATCAGCGGTACTTCGAAGCTAGAAGTTAAAGATTCTGTTGACTTAGAAGCGGTGCTTTCCGCCAATTTAGGGCAGCTGGAAAGCTTTTTTACCGGCGACATCGACAACGACGGAGATACGGAAGAGTCATTTTCGTCTCGAATGGTGTCGTTCATAGACAATTACACGATTGACGACGGAATTTTGGATACTCAGATCGCGACGTTTACGGATCAAAATAAGGAGATTGACGACAAAATTGAAGACATGGAGCGTCGTCTAGAGTTTACAAGAGCGGCATTGGAAGCCAGTTTTATTGCCATGGAAGAGGCACAAGCTAACATACAACAACAATCAAACGCCCTATCGGGCTTATCGTTGTAATGAAAATGTTTCTTTCCCACCGGCATGAGGCTATCTTTTAGGACTCACATAGGTCTGTCCTTTATGGCGACCGTACTAATTGCATTGCTATCAGGTTGCGGAACAGTTCACAAAGTGAACTCGCAATACGATACAACAATTGGTAGAAAAAGGCAGACTACGAACGTCTATCAGGAGGCTCCGTTGCCCGTGGGCCTGAATCGCGTGGCATTGCTTCCCATGTACAAAGGACGCTATGAAAACCACGACTTTGAAGGCATCGAGGAAAATTTCCGTCTCGAACTGGTCAAGCGTTCGCTTTTTGAAGTAGTCAGCCTGACTCCTGAGGAAATGAGCACGTTGTTCCCAGAACCCCGCTACTCCTCGATTGAGTATCTGCCTACAGACTTACTTACCAAACTGAGCGCGAAGTATGCCATCGACGGTTTGCTGCTCCTTGACGTAAGTTATTTCAAGCCTTATAAACCGGTAGGTCTTGGTATTCGAGCGAAGTTGCTCGATGGACATACCGGTGAAATCGTTTGGGCGGCGGATGAGGTTTTCGACGCTTCCAATCCTGCGGTTTCCAACTCTGCCAGGAAATACTACAAGACAGAATCAATTATTCAATTCCCCCTTCACAATACTCAAACCATTCTACATAGCCCCAATCGATTTTCTAAATATGTCGCGCATTCGCTATTCAGAACAATTTATTTACAAAAAGATTAAAGTTCGTTAGGAGAGAGCCGTTTTTAAAAGTGATTAACAAATTGGCCGGAAGAATCATTAATCTAACTAACGTATGAACATAAATAACCACCCACAGACTGGCGAACTTTATACCCAGAACACGAAGGGAGCTGAGGCAAGAAAGCCGACGCCGTCTTCTACTGAAGTCGATGCGGAAGTTAAGCCCTCCGGAGAAAAATTGGATCTTACGATATTAGGTGCTTTACGAAACCAGCCAGAAATCCGGCCTGAAGTGGTCGCTAGAGGTAAGGAATTGCTCAAAGACCCCAATTATCCTTCCAAAGAAATTGTCGATTCGATTGCTAAACTCATTGTGCCTTTTGACGATAAGGAGTAAGTAATATCCGCTAGGATTTGATCGCCTTGTGATCAGTAAAAATACCAGCTAGCCTATGAACCAAAATGTCGCGTCGTACAAGAAGGCCGCAATTTTATCGGCAAGTCCCGAGCGCTTGATATTGATGCTCTATGATGGGGCGCTGGATGCGATGCGACGGGCTAAGTCAGGTTTCAAGCTCGAAGAAGTTAAGCCGCGAAATGAAACGATTAGTAATAATTTAATAAAGGCGCAGAATATTTTTGGTGAGCTCCAGCGTTCTTTGCGGCCTGAAAAAGGCAACGAGTTTGCAGATCGGATGTTTGGCCTTTATTCGTTCTACTCGATGAAGTTGAATGAAGCGAACTTTAAGAAGGAGGAAGCTCCAATCGATCTGGCAATAGAACTTTTTTCCGAGATTCGTGATGCTTGGGAGGAGATGCTCGCTAAGCAGAAAGTTAAGGCGGAATCCGTCCCCGTTGCCTCGGGAATGGGGGTTGGAGAAGGACTTTCACTCCGAGCCTAGCCGTCTGATTGCCAATAAAATTGAATTTTCTTTCCATCGAACTAGCGGAGGTTGCTTGCTTGATTGCTGGTGAGAAACCTTCACGCTAGTGCAAATAAGTAATGAATGATTTAAATACTGTCAGATAGTTTGTATGGAAAAACGGTTTGTTCTACTCACTGCTTATGAAGATCTCACAGCGAAGGAAACTTTCTGTATCAAGGAAGCAAACTTCGACGAGATCCAAAAAGTCCAATCAAAGAAGTCGAAAATCTTAGGGGAGCTTGGATCTCTGAGAGAAAAGGATCGATTGAGAACCGAGGAGAAGGTGGATTTTAGTAGGCGCGTGGAAGCGTTACAGAAGCAAGAGCAAGAGAATGAAGAACGTCTCAGTTTGCTAATGGGTCAAAATAGAGCTGAATTGAGATCTCTTTCAAAGCACGCGACTTCCGTGTCACAAATCCGGAAGGCGTATGGGTCTGCATCAAGTCTGGGGTCTCTCAATAGGTCTCTTACTGACAAGGCATAAGGTTCTTGAGCAAGAGATGTCAGCGGCGGACAAGAAGAGAAAGACCCTTGAATTCCCTATTCGCGGATGTGTATTGATGCATCAGATATTAAAGTCGTCGTCTCAACTCTGAAATCTGACTTTGTTACACAAGGTCCCAGAGTAGAGCATTTTAGGACGCTATTTACGAATTTACAGGAGCAGAGTATGCAGTGGCTGTTTCAAGCGGTACGGACGCCTTGCACTTAGCTTATAACGGATTGGGGGTTCAAACGGGAGATGTCGGTATTGTTCCTTCAATTACTTTCGTGGCTACAGCAAATGGTTTACGGTATAATGGTGCGGCCCCTGTCTTTTGTTGTGTCGATTCTCAAACGGGAGTTGCCGACCAAGCAAATCTTGAGTCCGGGATTCGAATCGCAGATGCAAAGGGGAGGAAGGCAAAGGTTTTCGTGCCAGTTTCCTATTCGGGCAGAATGTCTTGTCTTGAAAAATTGCGAATCTTGCGGCGAGGAATAACGTTTTTGTCGTGGAGGATGCCGCTCATAGTTGGGGAACTGCAACGGATGGAGTTAAAAGCACTTCTTGTATATACTCGGGTGCAGCAACGCTTAGCTTTCATCCACTTTAGCATATTTGCGCAGGAGAAGGTGGGGCTGCTTTAACAAACGACAAGGTCTTGGCTCGACGTATAAGATCTTTAAGGACTCATGGTATTGAAAGGGTAGATTCAATTGGAAACGCAAGGGAGCCTTGGGCCCATTCACAGCTCTATTTGGGCTTCAATCATCGAATGACTGACATACAAGCGAATCTTGGTTCAAGCCATTTGCTTAGAGTTGAGACGTTCGTTAAGAAGAGAAGAGAATTGGCGTTGCGGTATAACGAAGCTTCTTATTCGGAGTTGTTCTCTCATTATTTTTAATGACCTGAATTTGATGATGGCTCTTCCTGGCGTTTGTATATAATCCGGTTTCGATCTGAGGAAATCAGACGAAACGCCTAAGCTTTTCTAAATGAGATGGGTATCGGATCACAAATTCATTGTATCCCAGTGAATCGGTATCCGTATTAGGGCTCATTAGATGGTTTTCAGTATTTAGGGGCAGAAGCATCTTACTAGAGTTTCTTAAGTATACCGATGTATTCATGACTCAAAGGCATAGAGCAAGAACGGGTCGAGAATGCCGTTAAACTATTTTGCGAATCCGGTGTGGAATGATTCGAAATCCTTCCATGGTGACGTTATGCCGATTTGGTGACGTTATGCCGATTTGGTGACGAACACGGGGTCGGACACGTTAATCGATCAGCTGCGTTGAATCATTATACCCGGACACTAGACTGGGAAACTGAGCTTTGTACGTCTAATGATCCAAGCAGTATGACTAACGAGCTATTTCGATCATTTTCCAGAATTACCCAGTATAATGAACTAGAATTGGGAGCCATGCTGAGTTCGAGAAGTGAATTGGATATAGTTCTGATCGATGAAATGTATTAGGGAAATTCCTTTTATCAGCGAGCGCGATCAATTATTGATTTATAATCTGGGGCGAAACTCATTGTCATGGATGATATGAAGGTTCTGATAATGATTGGTTGAGCGGATCCGGGTGGATGGACCGGAAGCGCCCTGGATTACCTGTATCATTTTAAAGGATCTAAATTTCCACCAACCATTGTGTCTGGTGAATGGAAGAATAGGACGCGAGTTGTGGAATCGCTTTCCCGATTTTCAAGTTTTGAATACGAATGCGGACTTAATAGTCATGAGCCTGCTGATTGCATCTAGGACTGTCATTTTGGAATTATTGGTTGCGGTTCTTCAGTCTATGAATTGACTTCGACGTAGTGCCGGTTTGCGGGAGTTTGTGTATCGGATAAATAGGAAAACATGGTAAAAAGGGTTCAATCTAAATGGAACTTGCCAGTCGTGTTTGGCGATTCAGTGGGTGATCGGGGTTAGATTGAGTCTATTTTTACAAAAACCTCGTTCGATTTTGTTTCATTCTGTCGCTTTATCGCTAAGTTAATGGTGTCGGTGCACAATTCGGTTGGAATCGAAGTAACGTTACTTGTGATAGTTAAACCTACTAAATCCGGAACTTAAGCTAAGCTTTTATGACCGTTGAAAGAATACTCATCTTGGATGATGAGCTTGTGATTAGGAAAGCTCTCGAGGAGCAACTAAGAAGAAAAAGGCTCTCTGTTTGTAGCGTTTCGACCCTGAGTGAAGCGGAGAAGCATATTCAAAAAGACGAGTTTGATCTCTTGTTTGTGGATGTTCATCTGCCAGACGGGAACGGCACGGAGTTGTTAGATCGAATCGCAACAATGCAGGATCCGCCTCTTGTCGTGATAATCACAGGAAATGGGACCGTAGAATCTGCGGTCGAATGCATGCGGGCGGGTGCATTTGACTACATCATTAAGCCATTTTCGTCATCGCAGATTGATGTCCTAATGAAAAAGGCCAAGGACTATCGCCAACTCGTTAAGGTGAATCAGTTCTTTGCGAAAGAAAGCGTAGAGGGGGCTGAACTAATCGGCAAAAGTGCCCCAATCGAGAATTTACGATCTATGGTCGGAAAGGTAGCTCCAACGGAAGCCACCGTTCTGATCAATGGAGAGAACGGAACCGGAAAGGAGCTAGTTGCGAGTGAGCTTTACCGCAGAAGTGGTCGCCGAAACGCTCCTTTTATAAAAGTCAATTGCGCAGCGATTTCCGAAACCTTGATCGAAAGCGAATTTTTCGGCCATGAAAAGGGGGCGTTTACAGGCGCGATTCAGCGGCGTGAAGGGCGTTTTGAGCTGGCGGATGGCGGAACCATACTGTTGGACGAAATTAGTGAGATATCGCCAAAGGTTCAGGCCAAACTGCTCCGTGTCTTGCAAGAACGTGAGTTTGAACGAGTTGGAGGCAACAAGACGATCAAGGTTGATGTGCGAGTGGTTGCCACAACCAACCGCGATCTGATGAAATCGGTTGAAAGAGGGGACTTTCGACAAGACTTGTACTACCGATTGAATGTGTTTCCGATTCACGTCCCACCGTTGAGAGAGCGACAAGGAGATGTTCTGTTGCTCGCTAAAACGTTTGCACAAAAATTTGCTCGAAAGCATGGGATAACTTTGAGGGGCTTTGAGGAAGCAGCGTCTCGTTCTCTGTCTTCTCATCCTTGGCCTGGAAACGTCAGAGAGCTTCAAAATACGATTGAACGAGCGGTCATTTTATCCGAATCTGGATTAAAGATTTCGGCGGCGTCTCTAGGACTGATGCCGATGATGGCCAATGTTAACGTCCCTGCCTTTCGCGAAACAGTAGCTAGTCCTGAGCCCGTTGGGGTGGGTGCCGGTTCGACAGGGTATGTAGGTTCGAATCAGGTAGGATCTGCTCCCTCGACTCCAATGTCCTCATCGACCTTTTCTTCAGAATCAAGCGTGCCTGATTTCGGTGATGAACCGCTTCCCCTGGAGCAGATTGAGAAGCAGCACATCTTGAGTACTTTGGAAACGACCGAAGGAAATCGGACTCATGCGGCTAAAATTCTCGGAATCAGTATCAGGACATTGAGAAACAAGCTCGCGATTTACCGTGAGGACGGAGATTTCATTGCCGGAGAAGAGTAGGCATGTTTAAGGTTTGCAACTGAAAGGCGGGATTATATCCGCTTGTCAGTTTCCCAGACGGGTTAATTCGAGTCAATTGGGGTCTCGTGCATCAGGAAAGTTCCTTGGAGAATTACCTTAAGGGCGTCACCATGCGTTTTTTACGCATCCAAGGGCAATTCTGCCTAAGCCTTTTTGCGTAGAGCACGATATACATAGGAGGGAGCGAGAGTATAGTTATCATGGATCAAGTATTTGCAATTTCAACTTCCGAAAGGGACGCAATTTGAGGCTAACGCGAGTATTCTAGCTTTAGCGTTTCGGGCTACCCACATTCTAGGGCCTATGAAAGTAAAAAATCCTGACAGTCGATGATTCGAAGACAGTGTGGATCATCGGAAGGAAGTCTTTTGAATGTGATGGGTTAGAAGTGCAAAACGGTGTTGAAGGCCTTGTAATGGCTGCGAAACAGAACCCTGACATCATATTGCTCTATATTACGATGCCGGTGATGGACGGACTTGAGATGCTTACCAAGATTGAGTCCGATCCTTCGTTAAAATCGATTCTCGTGATTATGCTGACGGCTGAGGCAGGTCGCGAGAATGTGATGAAGATCGCGAAGATAGGAGTGCGTGACTACATCGGTAAGTCGTTCAAGGAAGATGTACTTGTGGACAAGCTAAGTTGAATTATAGAGTTGCACCCGGCTGGCGATAAAGAGCCGAGGCAAAAGAAGATCGATGATCCTATTGAAATTGTCGTGGTTGAGCACAAACCCGCAATTTAAGATCAGATTGAGAAGGGTTTTTCGGATACGAACTGGATAATAACTGGTTATCCACTACGGGAGAGGCGATTGATTTATGTCAGAGGAGAATTCCAGACTGTATTATTGTGAGCCTATCGCTTTCCGAAGATGCGGGTATTCCTCTCCAAAGAATTATTCGATTGAGTGCGAAGTCAAAATACCTGCCGATCTTTAGCCTTTCAGTCGAAACCGAGTTAGAAGAGCAATGGCGTGCTCAGCACGCTGGATTTTCGACGATCATTACGAAGCTGATCGACTTTGATGAGTTGGAGAGCAAAACCTCTAGGGCGATTAATTTATATTCTCAAGAAAGATACTTCAATCTAGATGATGGTGTCATGACGGTCAAGCTGCCCCAAAAGTGTCATTCTTCGGCGATCAGCGAGCTCGGAATTTACTTCAAAACCAAGATCAGTGAAACGGTAGACTTTGGAATCTATCACGTCATATATGATACGCAGCAGCTCCAAGGGTTGGATTTAGAGGTAGTCAAACTACTGTTGGATGAAAATCTGTCAGGAGCTCAGTCTTAAATACGCGATCGCTGGTAATTCCAAGGTCATCGAGGAAAGCAAAAAGTACGAGGAATCGAAAGATTGGACTTATTGCGAAACGATCGAATTTGCGAGAGAGGCTTTCTAGAGCAGGCTCAAATTCAAATACCGATGGCCGGAGTATTTCTAGTTTTCGGATTGTTATGAAGAGTCTGATACGAAGATATCTTACTTCTTTTGCTTTTTCCCCCAGCTATCGCGTAATCCAACGGTACAATTTAATACCAGCTGATCTGATTGGGTGTCTGGATCAACGGCATAGTAGCCCTTGCGCTCAAACTGAAAGCGATCGCCAATTGTGGCTTTTCCTAATGCCGGCTCTCCGAAGGCGGTGATGACGGACTCAGAATTCTGATTTAGATTGTCTATGAATGTTTGTCCTTCCTCTACGTCTTCTGGGTCGGTTTTCGTGAAAAGCTGCTCATAATTACGAACCTCTAGAGCCCGATTTTCAGTGGCACTAACCCAATGGATAGTTCCTTTGACCTTACGTCGGTCAGGTGTAGACCCTCCTCTCGATTCTGGATCGAAGGTGGCGTGGATTTCTTGTATTTCACCTTCTTCGTCCTTTGTGAATCCGGTGCACGTAATGTAGCAGGCGTAGCGAAGTCGAACTTCGCGACCAGGACCGAGTCGAAAAAACTTTTTTGGAGGATCTTCCATGAAGTCCTCTCGCTCGATGTAGATCTCACGAGTTAGAGGAACTGAACGCATTCCAAGTTCAGGTTTCGCCGGGTGGTTGGGGCCGTCGAAGTATTCGGTATCATTCTCAGGAAAATTCTCTATGATTACTTTAACAGGATTGAGCACGGCCATTCTGCGATAGGCTCGTTCTTCCAAGTCTTGGCGAATGCAATACTCAAGTAGGGCGTATTCATTCACTCGTTCTCTCTTGGCAACGCCTGCTCGATGGCAAAATTCATTTAGCGAATCAGGGGTGTAACCGCGTCTACGGAATCCGGATACAGTAGGCATTCTTGGGTCATCCCAGCCTCGTACATGGCCTTCACTGACAAGCTGCAAGAGCTTCCTTTTACTCGTGACAATATGCTCTACATTGAGACGAGCGAATTCAATTTGACGTGGCTTGCTGGGAACGGGAAGGTTCTTTAAAAACCAGTTGTAGAGAGGTCGGTGAAATTCGAATTCGAGAGAACAGAGACTATGTGTGATTCCCTCGATTGCGTCGCTTTGTCCGTGAGTGAAGTCATAGGACGGGTAGATTTTCCATTTATCTCCAGTCCGATGATGATTGGCGTATAGAATGCGGTAGAGAACAGGATCGCGCAAATTCAGATTTGGATTGCCCATGTCGATCTTAGCCCGGAGGACCCGGCTGCCTTCATCAAACTCGCCATCTTTCATTCGCTGAAAAAAATCCAAATTTTCCTCTACCGTTCGGTCACGAAAAGGAGAGTTTTCGCCCGGTTCTATCAAAGACCCTCTACCTTTCCGCATTTCCTCTGGGCTTTGATCATCTACATACGCGAGTCCCTCGCGAATCAGGTGAAGGGCCCAATCATAGAGTTGATCAAAGTAGTCAGATGCGAAAAACAAGCTATCCCCCCAGTCCGCACCCAGCCATTTGACGTCTTCCTTAATCGCATCAACATATTCAGATTCTTCCTTCGCTGGATTCGTGTCATCGAAACGTAGATTGAATTGCCCATTGTAGTCTCGAGCAATTCCGTACGATACTTGAATCGCAAAGGCGTGTCCAATGTGCAGGTAGCCGTTGGGCTCAGGAGGAAAACGAGTTACTATTTCCTGGTTAGGTTTGGCTGCTTTGTACTCGTCGATGATATCTCGAATGAAATTGGATGAGGTTTCTTCAGTCATATTGGAAATGCTTACGCTGGATGTATTAGTGGTATTTGTTGATAGCCGACTCTAGGCGATTCAGAACACATTCTTTCCCTAGCACTTCAAGCATTGGTAGGAAGTCTGGCCCTGAATTTGTACCGCTTACGGAGAATCTAACAATTGGATACCAGGCAAAAGGTTTAAGCTGTTTTTTATCGGCCAATTGGTTGAATGTAGAATCAATCTCAGTTTGAGTCCAGCTTTGTAACGCTGCTAGGCGGGGCAGCAACTCCTCCAAACGATCGATCGCTCCTTCCTTTTTCATTACTTTGTTTTCCGCCTTTTCGCTAATAGCGTATTGGTTGGAAAAGAAATAGGAGGCGAATCCGGGGAGATTTTCGAAACTATCAATTTTCTCCTGACAGAGTTTCATAACAGCGGTCAGATAAGTTTCATCAACTGGTTCTTCAATCAATCCAGATTTGACTAGCGACCGTTTCCCTATTTGCACGTACGCTTGGATCGGCATCGCCTTCATGTACTCAAAATTTAGGTGAGACATCTTTTGCTCATCAAATCGAGCACCTCCTTTTTGCACATCTTCGAGTCTAAACCTTGAAGTTAGTTCTTCGATTGTAAACACCTCTTGCTCATCCTTTGGAGACCAACCCAGTAAAGCGATGAAATTGCGGACCGCTTCGGGGTTAAAATTGCGTTCCCTGTATTCGGAAATCAAGGCTCCTTTGTCACGTTTGGACATCTTCCCTTTCCCTTCTTTTGGGTTTTTGAGGATCATCGGCAGGTGAGCGAACTTTGGGGGTTCAACTCCGAAAGCATTGAACAGTTCTATGTGCTTCGACGTATTTGAGAGATGGTCTTCACCTCGAATGACGTGGGTGATTTTCATTGCTATATCGTCGACCACGTTAACGAAGTGAAAGCTCGGGTCGCCGTTCGAGCGTTGAATGACGAAGTCTCGATCTTCGCGTCGTGTTACTTTGCCTCGAATGATGTCCTCAATTACAACTGGCAGCGTTTTAACTTTCTCGACTTCGGCTTTCAAGTAGTCGTCGTATTCGGTAAAGCGATCGCCTTCCAGTTTGAAGTAGATGGCACCGTCTTTTTCATAAACCCGGTCTTTGTCTTTCAGGATTCTTAGGTATTGGGCGTAGATATCGTTTCGCTTGCTTTGGAAATGGGGGCCGAAATCGCCTTCCTTACCTGGACCTTCATCCCAGTCCAGACCCAGCCACTTGAGGCCGTCGATGAGTTCTTCGAGCGCTTCCTGGGTATTTCGCTCCTTGTCGGTATCTTCTATTCTGAGAATGAAAACCCCCCCTTCTTTGCGGGCAAAAAGCCAATTAAACAGTGCGGTTCTCGCGGTTCCAATGTGGGTGGATCCCGTCGGACTAGGAGCAAATCTGACTCGAACTTGGTTCATATTCAGGACACGTTGCGCTTAAGGTGAGGCGAATCAAGGCATCTCTTCGGAAGGGCGACAGAATGGTCGGATTCAGTTTTGTTCAACGTCTCGCAAGACGGCTGATTGGGAAAAGCAGCGCGATTGAAAGGGCGACCAGCAGGGAGCCAATAGTTGCCCAACTTTGGATCGAGATCAAATTAAGCATGTAGAAACCGATAAAGGGAGCTACTAGACCCCGCACCCCAGTCATAAATGAATGAACCGTCATGTAGTCGGACTCCTGGCCTGGTGGCGCGAACTTAGTGACCCAGAGGCTCCAGTTGACGTTTCCTCCAGCCATCGCCAGGCCGTAGCCGACGGAACCGATATAAATCCCCGCAATCGTGTCCGAAAAAAAGAAGATCAAAATTGCAGCCAGCTGAATGGCACTCGTGAGGGCACGAACGAGGAAGAAATTAAAGGCGTCAAAAAGGTGCCCCCAGATTGAAGTCGCAAAAATGCGGACAGTGCTAGGAATAATGATGCCTGCGATGGCTATTTGAGTATTTGTAGCGTGAATACTGTATTCATCGCTTGTCATATACTCAATTTGAAGGGGCATGGTGCTTAAATTGCCAAATCCAAGGATCATCCACATTCCCAACATGCAGCCGAACACCTTGTCCTTCCATGCGAGTGATAGGTGGGCAAGTGGGTTTCCGCTAGGGCTTCGTTGAAGAATCTCAGACGGAACCTTGTAAATGCATATTCCGGAAAAAATGCAGGCTACCGCCATTATCTGAAAGAGAATCGGGAATTTTGAAAGATCCTCCTCGAGGAGTTGTCCTCCAAACCAGCCAAAAACAGGGGCAATTGCGATACTAACGGAAATCGCATAGGCGACTCGCTTACCCCGCAATCCAGAAGTATAGTTGGTGGAGTAAATGTGGATAAGCAGCGGCATTTGCTGGGCCAAGAGAGCGGCTGCAGCGGTTCCCGCTCCTAAGAATAACCAAAGTGAGTCTACCCCTAAAGAGGCCACCCAGAAAAGAATCCCTGAAATCATGTAGTTGATGCTGCATAACTTGGAGGTTTGTAGCCTCAGTCGAGGCAGGTAGAACAGCACGATGGGCGTTGAAAGGAGTCCAATTGTGAATGCGGCTGGAACCAATGCCTTTGCAAAGGACGTTCCATCGAAGTAGCGAGTGACGACGAGAAGCGCGAAAATACGCCACCCTGAATCCATGAGGCCACTCAAACAACTTCGAATGATGTCCCAGCGAAAAGTTTGACGAGCGATTTCGACTTTGTTTGCTGAGACCTGAGGATCGGGAATTTTGGAGTCCCCGTCTTTCACAGGGATTGCCCGCACGCTTCGACAAGCGATTGGAATTCAGGATGGTTCTTGAGCGAGTTGAAGTCGGAGTCCTGCATAAGCCAATTTCGGTCATCGTACCCGAGCTCAATCGCTTTCCTGAGTGAATCGAGAGCTTCGCGTTTTCGCCCTAGCAAGCACAAGGTGCAGGCCAAATTGTACTGTACCCGCGGGTTTTGAGGGGAGATTCGAGCTAACCTTCGGTCAATGCGGAGAGCTTGATTCGCCATCTCATATTTTGAGTATAGACCGCCCAGCAGCTCTAGCGTTTCTGTGTTCTTGGAGTCCTTTTTGAGAAGGTTCTCAAAAAAAATTATCTCGAAGGCATCTTGGGCATCGATTTCCATTTCGGAAGACATGCTATGCTGAGGGCGCTTACCTGCAAGCGAAGGTTTTTCGGAGTTAAAGATATGCCGACGCTAGCGCTGAGAGCAGATTTCTGAATCGATGCTGAAGATTATTATAGATGCTTCGTTCCAAGCATTGAAACTGAATTGAGCCTGAGCACTTTCACTCATCAAAGATCAGGTACGTTCCGGTCGATTCGTAAAGCAGGCTAGGGGCGTTACGGGTTTCCCGCCCTCGAAAAGAAAATCTGGAAAATACACCCTGATTTCGAGGTATTAGGAGTCGTTGGAAAAATTTACAATCCTATCTGTAAGCAATCCTTGTGTCCCTCCCATTTAAGCACGGGCATTAATTAAATATGGCTCTAGACTAGCATGGCGTATTTATTGACCAATACATTTAATAAATTCTTCGACCGATTATTATACCTTAATTGGCATTCCGCCAAGTGCAGACTGAGGAAAGTCTCGAATCGAAGGGAGTGATTCTTTCATTGGAGCAAGATTCGGCGACGGTGTCGCATGAGGTTGCCGGCAGCGTAAAGCTTGGAAACCGGGTTCGTATCGACAAGATAAACGAGGACGAAGAAATCGACACAATTCGTGGTGAGGTCATCGAATTCAGAGAGACAGGCGCAGTCGTTCAGATTGAAGCGTCCAAACTGGAAATCGGCGAAACGGCTCGGATCTTTCCTGTAGCTCCAGCTTAGGAATCGGATATTCTCACCTCCATCCCGGTCGACAAGTTCTGGGTTTCCGATCCAGTCGATGATGACAAAATGGATCACAAGGGCTCCTTGGAAGCTTGCCGTGTGGCAGTTAACGAGTTTCCGGAAGAACCACGCTTCCATGATCAGTTGGGACGATTGCTAGAAGTTCTAGAGAAGCCTGCCAGCGCTATTTTGAGTTATGAAAGAGCAATCTAGCTAGAGCCAGACTAATCGGTAGTCCCTCATAGACTTACTTCTCTCCGATTTTTTGGACCAGAAGAATTGCGTGACTTAAAGGTAGCCTGTGGGTTCTATCGCCGTGCGGTTGAACTTGAATTTGACGCTTCGATGCCGGTCATCGGTCCGATGAGCCGTGATACATCAGGGGGGTCCACGCGACTACGAAGCTGCCGTATATTGGTTTGAAATCGCTTCTGAGAAGGAAAATCCTTAATCTCAAAACGCTCTTGCCCAATGCCATGAAAACGCATGGGGAATCGATAAAGACATCAGCAAATCGCTGCTTTGGTACCGAAGCTCAGCAGAGCATGGATCATGCTTCTGCAATGTGGAATCCTGTGCGTGTCTTCGAACAAGGCATCGGCGTAACGGCTAATGAGTCGATTGCTTTCGACTGGTATAGTAAGGATGCGAAACGCGGCCATCTGAAAGCAACGGCTGCTCTCGCTGAATGCTACTTTAATGGTCATGGGTTCAAGACCGGCACAGAAGTCGCCCTAGGGCTTTTCAGTGATGCGTTGGAACGTGGAAGCTCTGATGCGATGCGTAGGTTAGTATCTATCTACTTGGATGGCGTTTTGGTGAAGAAGGACTACGACATCGCTGCCTCTCTCTATCGGAAAGCGGCCGACAAGGGAGATCCGGCGGCTCAGTTTAGTTTGGCTGTGATGCTGGAAAAAGGCCAAGGCATTGCCCGCAATCGCGACGCAGCCCGTTAGGGATACAATTCTTCGCAGAAGCGATTGCTCAAGCTGCAGTTGGATTGGTAGTCCTACCTCGAATTTAGTAAGTGTGAGTTTCTTAGTTAGCAGCCCTATTTGTATGAGCGAATGGTGGGCCGGTTGGTTACCGGCCTACTTCTTTTTTGCGGGGTTGTCTTCGAATAAGAAGGACTAGTTTGAAGTCTCGACTTTGCTCTTGGAGCAAAATCCCTTTTCCTGGAGTTCTTCGCAGGAAGCCGTAACTTGAAGACGCTGGCTAATGGGTGTCAGCCCAAGGTTGGCGGAAACCGTGTTTCCATACCATTCCATGAAGGGGGCTGGGATTTCGAAAATCTTCTGGCAGTCGTTGCAAATAACCTGGGCCTTCTGGGCGCCTTGTTCCCGGTTGGGCATGTAGTACTTCAGGTTCGTGCCAATATCGACCTCGCGCACTAGACTGCTCTCGACGAGTATGGGAAGGGTACGATAGACGGTGGCTCGGGAAACCGTGCGATCGATCAGCCGCGCCTTGTCTAGAAGTTCCTCTGCTGTGAAATGACTCGACTCCTTGAATACGGCTTCGAATATAGCCATACGTTGGCCAGTCATTCTCAGATTATGTTTTACCAAAAAGGTACGAAATCGTTCTCTGCAATCTTCGATCGTCACGAACGGCAGTCTCAATACGTTCTCAATAAGTGTCAATGTCGGATTACCGCCTGTGAATTTGAATGATGAAATCGTAGCGGTATGGCCATTGGCGGGGTTTGACAAAACCCTCCATTACAAGGCGGCCGAGGGGATGTCTCAGCAAATTGCTGTGGGGACACTCGTTCGTGTCCCTGTGGGTAGGCGGTTCACGTTAGGGGTCATTGTCGAAAAAAAAGCGGATCCGGATGTGGAGTATTCAAAGCTGAAGATGGTCTCGCAAGTTTGCTATGACCAACCTATATTGACGCCAAGGTTATTAGAGCTCGCGGGATGGATGCGGTCCTACTACGGGGCGAAAC
>Ga0213868_10001974_pt1 | contig 19743 bp, 19 predicted proteins | sample PICome_9_FD_160087 | JGI IMG/M metagenome (GOLD analysis project Ga0213868, IMG submission 160087) | Coastal seawater microbial communities near Pivers Island, North Carolina, United States - PICO127 | ecosystem: Environmental > Aquatic > Marine > Coastal | place: USA: North Carolina...
GGTTTAGAACCTCGAGAACTTGAGTATTCGATCTATCACGTCATGCTCCATGACCAGGACACGGATAGCTGTATCGAGCCCACCGAGATCAAGAACCTGTTTGTGTTGCCAAGTAGCCTCGACCTAGCTGGAGCCGAGATCGAACTGGTATCGCTGCTCAGTCGAGAACACCGGTTGCGGTTAGCGATCGACTCGGTCATTGATGACTTCGACTACGTCCTCATTGATTGCCCACCATCGCTGGGTCTGCTGACCATCAATGCCCTCACCGCTGCCCATGAGGTCCTGGTGCCGATTCAGTGTGAGTACTACGCGCTCGAAGGGCTGGGCCAGCTCATGCGTAATGTCGACCTGGTGAAGGCAAGCCTGAACCCAGACTTGGTAATCAACCATATTGTGCTGGTGATGTTTGACCCCCGGACCAGACTTGCTGGCCAGGTAGTCGACGAGGTCCGATCACACTTCGGTAAAACTGTCTGCGAAAACGTCATTCCTCGAACGGTCCGCTTGTCGGAGGCCCCATCGTTCGGGCAACCAATTACCACATTTGATTCGGACTCCCGCGGCGCTGCTGCGTACCGGGCAGTAACCCAGGAGGTGCTCAATGGCCAAGCCTAGGCAGGGTGGACTCGGTCGAGGACTGGGCGCGCTCATCCCGTCTGAACCGTCACGACCAGTGGATGACAGTCCACTTCGAGATATCCCAGTTGGCGACATCGTGCCCAACACGTATCAGCCACGTCGGGCGTTTGATGAGGAGGCGCTGGTCGCTCTGACCGCGTCGGTTCGTGAACTTGGCGTGCTGCAACCTGTGCTCGTCCGCAAACATGGTGACACCCAGTTTGAACTTATCGCTGGCGAACGCCGGTGGCGGGCCGCAACTCGGGCTGGCCTTGACCGGATTCCCGCCATTGTGCGCGATGTCGACAATGAAACATCGTTGGCCCAAGCCATCGTCGAGAATGTCCAACGTGCTGAGCTGAATGCGATCGAGGAAGCAGCTGCGTTTCAGCAGCTGATCGAGGACTTCGCGCTAACGCAAGAACAAGTAGCAACTCGTGTCGGGCGCAGTCGCCCGGCAGTTGCGAATGCGTTGCGATTGTTGCAGCTTCCAGTGGATGTCCAGCTACTGATCATCGACGGACGGATCAGCGCAGGCCACGGCCGTGTACTGGTGACCGTAGACGCGTCCGATCGGAGTGCGTTGGTCAACCAGGTACTCAGTAATGGCCTGAGTGTGCGAGCACTCGAGGCAATGGTTCGCGATAGCGAGGCGATCAGCGATGCAGCCCCTGGTGGGGGGTCGCCCCAGCCAGACGACCTCCAGGCGAGTGGTGATGCGGTCGTCGGCGTTACGAAGCCGCCAGCGTTGCTTGAACTCGAAGAGCTACTGGGCGACCTGTTTGCCACCAAGGTGGGGATTACCTTGGGGAATAAACGGGGACGGGTGACGATCGACTTTGCTGATATCGACGATCTGGAGCGCATTTATGCGCTCATGACCGAAGCATCCAACATACCCCCAATTGGGTAAGTCTTTAGCTTTGGTCGAGAGTTTTCTGCGGTTTACACAGGATGTGCACAAAGCTGTGTAAAGACTGCACCGGCCATTGTGGAACATCGCGTCTAAAGTAAAGATCGACCCTCGAGGGTCGATCTTCATATACGTTGATTGTGCATCCCCAAACAGTGGGTTGAGGCAGCTAATAGCGGCCAAAGTACGGGCCTACAGAAACTCGGCGATGTCCTCGAGCAGTTTGGCCTTGCCCGATGCGCCGACCATACGTTTGGCGACTTCGCCGTCTTTGAAAACCAGCAGCGTTGGAATGCTCATCACCTGGTAACGCAACGCAATTTCATTAGCCTCGTCGACATTCACTTTGGCAATCGAGATGTTGCCGCCTTGTTCATCGGCGATTTCGTCGAGAATTGGGGCAATCATCTTGCAGGGGCCACACCACTCGGCCCAGAAGTCCACCAGTACGGGACCTTCGGCGGCGCCAACGAGTTCGTCGAACGTCTCGGCGGTGAGGTTGGTGATCTTGTCGGACATGGGAGACTCCTTGAGGGTTCTTTTTCGAACCTAGTGGCTGTAGGTGATCAGGTAGTTACTTGTGTCACGTGAAACTCGTAGAATCTCACGATTATTCCGCAATTCGTGGTGGGGGTGTGACTTCGAGAGTCAGGTCTCAGTCGTCGAGGCCCTCGAGCCAACGTTCAGTGTCAATCGCGGCCTGGCAACCAGAGCCGGCCGCAGTAATGGCTTGCCGGTAGTAGTCATCGACGACATCACCACAGGCAAAGACACCAGGGATCGCTGTGCGGGTCGAATTTGGCTCAGCGACGAGATAACCGTTTGGTTTAACCTCGAGTTGATCGACGAATAGGCTCGTTGATGGCTTATGGCCAATGGCGATGAAGATGCCGGTGACATCGAGCGTTCCTGCTTCGCCAGTCTGGGTATTTTCAGTAGCGATACCAGAGATCATGCCATCACCGAGATAACCGGTGACCACCGTGTTCCATACGATTTCGATCTTTTCGTTGGCCAACGCTCGGTCCTGCATGATCTTTGAGGCCCTCAGTTCGTCGCGGCGAACAAGCAACGAAACCTTGCTCGCGAAGCGGGTGAGGAACATGGCCTCTTCGAGGGCCGAGTCACCACCGCCAACCACCGCAATCTCTTGGTCACGGAAGAAGAACCCGTCGCAGGTAGCGCAGGTGCTTAGGCCATGGCCAACAAGAGCCGACTCGTTGGGAAGGCCCAGCATCAGCGATTGGGCGCCGGTCGCAATGATGACGGCGGTCGCTGTATAGGTGGGTTCGGGAGTGGTGGCGTCGTCGATCCAGAGCTTGTGCGGTGTATCGCCAGGTGAGGCTGATAAGTCGACCTTGACGACTTTGCGAGTGACCATGGTGGCGCCGAAACGTTCCGCTTGGGTCCGGAACATACCCATGAGCTCAGGGCCCATGATTCCTTCGGGGAACCCGGGAAAGTTCTCAACATCAGTCGTCAACATGAGCTGGCCACCAGGCTGATCGCTCGTGGATGAAGGTTCACCCTCGATGACGAGCGGGGCAAGCCGGGCTCGGGCTGCATAGATTGCGGCGGTCAGGCCAGCAGGCCCGGAACCAATGATGATGACTTCATGATGCTCAGCGGTCATAGCTGCTCCTAAGAATGTGACTGGCTCGGAACCCGCACTGATGCGAGCGCATTCCGCCGGTTGTGGTGATCGATCATGGACATGGTCTGACGAACAGGCCAAGACGCACGATGTAGTCGATCAGGATGCGGCCCGGTGAGGGCGCTTTGACCAGATGAATCCGCCCAGGGCCAAGAACAGGCCACCGAGAATCAGATACACCAGCCATACGTCCTTTGGCAGGACGTTGTCGAGCAGGCGTACGAGGCCGATAAGCAGCAATATCACTGCCATGAGGCCAATAAAGGCCCCCATGAGGCCAAAAACAACCGCTCGCGAAACCTTGATGGCAGGGCCGGATGTTTTGACCCGCACCGTGTCGACCGTTGATACGACCCTTTCGGTCGCAAGTACGTGCCAATCGGTAGGAAGCCCGGGGACGGGCAAGGATTCGCTGCGTTCTACTGGGTCGTTCGTCTCAGCCATGCGAACGAAAGCCTATCGTCCTCGCGCCGCGTCGGCGAAAGAAGGGCGCGTGTGGTGATCTAGGTCAGGGTGTGGCGGGAAGAACCGAGCAGTCTGTGGGGTCGACGAGAACGATAACGATGTCGTCGCCTTCGCCAATTCGATGTACCTCGACAGCTGTCCCGGCAATGAAGGCTCCGCCAACATAGGTTGGTGTTTCGGTAGCGGCAAGTTCAGGCACGTCTTGTTGGCAGCTAGGGAAAAATCCAGGTTCGAACGGCTCAACTCGCTTGGCTAACTCGTCGACAGGCACCTGCTCGAGTGCACGAAGCAGTGCCTCTTGGTCGAGGAAGTCTCCGACGAACAGCGGGAGTGGTGTAAGAGCGAGGCTCTCGGTAGCGAGGGCTGTTCCTGTTTCGGAGTCGAGCCCGCCACCGTCATCGGAAGCCGCGTCGGCGGCCATCTCCTCCTCTTCAGCAGGCTGAGAGGCAGCAGCTTGGGGTGGCGCTGATGTTGGTGCAGGTGCGGCTTCGAGCGCGCCGACGTCCGGACGATCGGCGGTCATCGCCTCGCCTTCGCTCGTACCGTCGGTGAAGGATTCGATCTCGGGGGCGTCAGCAACGGTGTTGGCAGCCTCAGATTGTGTTGATGCGACATCGAATGAGTCCTCGCCACCACCGAGTCCGAACGCAGCGACGGCGACAAAGAGTAGAACGACCGCTGCAGCTGCGGCGATGATGCCGGTATTGAACCGCCGAGGGTGGCGCTGTTCGCGAGCAGTAGCAAGCGAGGTCACACCGCTGATTGTGCTGGCGTCCAGAGCAGGCGATGTTGTGTCGTGTTCAGCCGCGTGGTGTACCGCAGATGTCGGCACACCAGCCAAGACGGAGGGACCAGCCAGTGGTACCTGGTCGACATCTTGAGCAAAGAGAGCGTCGAAGGCATCAAGGGCTGCGGAGATGTGGGCGTCCTTTTGTGCAGCCGGATGTGCAGCTGGTTCGCTGACCAGATCAGCGACACCGCGCATGGATGCGACGCGGTCCATCAGCTTGGGGCTGGACTCAACAATGACGACTTCATCAGGTGAGGCCTGACCATCGAGATAGGCCGAGACGAGCTCGTCAGCGTTTGGTGGAAGCGGATTCATGACTGATTGTTCTGACGTTTGCCACGAGTGGGCTGGTTCCCGGAGTGCAGTATTTCTGCGAGTTTCGCTCGACCCCTGGCAATACGAGATCGCACGGTACCTGGCGGAATCCCGAGCGTTTCTGCGATCTCGGCATAGTCGAGCCCGGCACAGTCACGCAAGACCACGGGCGCGCGAAACTCTTCTGGGAGCTGGTTGAGGGCGGCTTGGACTTCGTCGTGCACGACGATTTGTTCATCGAAGGCCGGTGTTCGGTCATGGCTATTCTGTTCGGCCCAACCATTGTGTTCGTCGACGAGCGCGGGAGTCGGCCGACGGCTGCGGCGCCTCAACTCGTCGAGGCACGCATTGGTTGCGACCCGGTACGACCACGTCGAGAACGCGGCTCGGTTGTCAAATTTGGCCAGCCCACGCACGATAGCCATGAGTGCTTCTTGGGTGGCGTCGGCGGCGTCAGCATTGTTGCGGGTAACCCGCCGACAGATTGCGTAGATGCGGTCATAGTGACGTCGAAGCAGCTCATCGAGCGCGGCACGGTCGCCGCCTTGAGCTTGCGCCACCAAAGCGCGATCATCACCACTCACGCGGGTGACTGTAGTTCCTGATTATCTAATTCGGCTTGCTTCGTTGCGGCTTCGTCGAGCTGTGATTGGCGACGGTCCCGGCAGGTATTCGATGAACGTCGGCCCGAGCGGAGCGGTTTTAGACCGTGTAGCTGAGGCCGACCACGCGTGGTCCGCCATGGGTGCCCACGACAGGTCCGATCAGGTTGACACGATCTACTTCGACGTTGATCATGTTGACGAAGCTGTCGATATCGGGAGCTAGACCATGGCCGATAGCGACGTTCTTGGCGTTTGCAGGAAGCGAGTTGGCTAGCCAGGCTAGTGCCTTCTTCCTGGTGCGCTGACGGCCAGCTTCTTCAACTGCGCCACTGCTGATATCGATGCATGGCTTGATCGATAGCAGTGAACCAATCATGGCTTGGGCATTGCCGATGCGGCCACCCTTCTTCAGGTTGTCGAGTGTGTCGAGCACACCCAGCACGTGGGTACGTGCAGCGAGGTCAGTGGTGCTGGCGACGATTTCTTCGATGCTTGCGCCATCGCGGGCGGCCTCGGCGGCCCGAAGCACGATGGTGCCCTGACCGACGGTGACTGACGTGGAGTCAATGATACGAATGTCGGCGCCTTCGATAAGGGTGGCGGCGGTGCGTGCAGCTTGCGCGGTTGCAGAAAGTGCTTCGGACAGGTTGATGCTGAGGATGGTGGTCGCACCGTCGGCGAGGAGCGACTGATACGCCTTCGCGAACGAACCAGGGGACGGAGCTGCGGTCTCGGGTAGTTCGTCGCGTTGAGCCATTTCCTCGTAGAACTTCTCGGGGGAGAGGTCAATACGATCGGTGTATTCGGTGGAACCGAACCGGATGCTCAGCGGCACGACAACGATGCCCAAAGCGTCGGCAACTTCGGGTGACAGATCACAGCCACTGTCGGTGACGATGCGAACAGACATTTGGTGCTCCAGTGAGTCTGGGGAGTGAAAAGGGTGGAAGCCGGCAACCGCACAAGTGGTTGGCGACGAAGTGATGTTACGAGCTGGAATAGCCCTGTGGGTTTTGATCTTGCCAGCGCCAGTGATCAACACACGCATCGGCCAGGGATCTTTGGGACCGCCAGCCGAGTTGTTCGTGTGCTCGGGTGGGGTCGGCGTAGCTGATAGCGGCATCGCCGGGACGGCGTCCAACAACACGATGGGGGATGGTTCGGTCTGCAGCTCGTTCGGCTGCAGCGAGTACATCGAGCACCGATGAACCAACGCCTGTTCCCAGATTGATCGTTTGGCTTGACCCACTGTTGGCAAGCGCATCTACCGCCGCGACGTGTCCGTCGGCGAGATCACACACATGGATGTAATCGCGTACGCCAGTGCCGTCGGGAGTGGCATAGTCGTCGCCAAAGATCAGGACTTCGTCCCGCATGCCGACGGCGACCTGCATGACAAATGGCATGAGATTGTTTGGCGGGCCGATGGGGTCTTCGCCGATCAGCCCACTGGGGTGGGCACCGACGGGGTTGAAGTATCGCAGGTTGATGGCCTTAAGCGGTGATGACGCGGCCACGTCGTTAATGATCTGCTCGACCATGAACTTGGTTCGGCCGTAGGGATTGATCGGTCCAGTTTCTGCGTCTTCGCTGAGCGGGCTGACCTGGTCAGGGTTATACATCGTGGCCGAGGACGAGAACACAATGCCGTGCACCTTGGCCTGCTCCATCGCCGTCAGCAAGCTGATGCTGCCAGCGACATTGTTCTCGTAGTAACGCAGCGGCTCAGCGACAGAATCGGCCACCGACTTGAGCCCTGCGAGATGGATGACAGCGTCGACCTTGTTGGTCGAGAGAAACGAAGCGACCTTGTCGGTCTGCGACAGGTCAAGCTCCTCAAATGGCATGCCGGTGTCGGAGATCGTGGCGAGACGGTCAAGCACAAGTGGCGAGCTGTTGACAAAATTGTCGAGTCCGACGACCCAGTGCCCGTGTTCGGCGAGGGCAACAGCGATATGACTTGCGATGTATCCGGTGGCGCCGGTCAACGCGACATTCAAGGTGTGCACGGCGTTGATGTTAACCGCGTAGTGTGCAGGTGGACCGAGGTTCGGAGTCGTGGTATTGCCGAACACCACCCAGTTCGAGAGGATGTCTTGTGGGAGACGAGCAGCGAAATCGAATCGAATCAGCGCCAGGTTTTATCGCTGCGCTCGACCAAAGCGGCGGCAGCACACCGGGTGCTCTCGCGGCCTATGGCATTGATGAAACCCGGTTTAGTTCCGACGATGAGATGTTCGATTTGGTTCATGCCATGCGCACTCGCATCATGACGTCACCGAGTTTCGACGGTGATCGGATTTTGGGTGCGATCCTGTTCGAGATGACCATGGATCGCAAGGTCCAGGGCCTGTACACCGCCGAATACCTGTGGTCACAGAAACAGATTGTGCCGTTTCTGAAGGTCGATAAAGGACTGGCCGAGATGGCGAATGGCGTCCAGGTCATGAAGCCGAACCCTGACCTGGACAAACTGTTGGCTCGCGCTACTGAACGGGGTGTTTACGGGACCAAGATGAGGTCGTTGATCAGCCAGGCCGCTGTCACGGGTGTGCGTGCGGTTGTCGAGCAACAATTCGATGTCGGCCTGCAGATTCTTGCGGCCGATCTCATGCCGATCATCGAGCCTGAGGTATCTATTCATTGCCCCGACAAGGCTCAGGCCGAAGCGTTACTTCGCGATGAGATCAGGGCCCAACTTGACCGACTTCCTGCCGGCAGCCAGGTCATGCTCAAATTGACCCTTCCTGATGAGCCGAATTGGTACACGGATCTGATCGCTGACCCACGAGTGTTACGGGTGGTTGCGTTGTCTGGTGGCTATGACCGTGCCCTCGCCAACGCCAAGCTGGCGCAGAACAATGGCATGATCGCGAGCTTTTCTCGAGCGCTCGCCGAAGGGTTATCCGACGGCCACAGCGATGTCGATTTCGATGAAACGCTCGATGCCTCGATTGCGTCGATCTTCGAAGCATCAAACACATGAGAGGACTCGCATGAGCAGGGGCTCGAAGCTGAAGTTCTTCTTCGGCACGATGGGGTCGGGCAAGAGCACCCAGGCGCTGCAGATCCACCACAATCTGACGACTCGTGGTCTGCAGGTGTTGTTGATCAGCCAGCTCGATCGCGAGGAAGGCCGGGTATCAAGCCGGCTTGGCGTGTCGGCCGAAGCGCAGATCGTCACACCTGACACGGATCTGTTGAGTATTGCTCGCACACTGGTGATCGAAGAGGGTCTTGATGCAATCGTGTGCGACGAAGCCCAGTTCTATTCACCCGAACAGATTGAGCAACTGGCGCAGGTAGTCGACCTGCTGAGTGTTGATGTGTTTGCCTTTGGTTTGCTCACCAGTTTTCAAGGCCAGCTTTTTCCGGGTACTGCCCGGCTGTTGGAACTTGCCGACGAACGAAGTGAACTGCAAGTCGAAGCGCGTTGTTATTGCGGTAATCGGGCTACCCACAATGCCCGTCTGGTCGACGGTCGCCAGGTCTACGCTGGCGCACTCAAGGTGGTGGGCGACACGAACGATCGCAGCGAAGCAGCCACCAGTTATGAACTCCGGTGTCGTCTGCACTGGCATCAAGAACTGTGGGCCCAACAAGGCCGCCAGCTCCAACTGCCAACCGACCACGGCGCCGATGTGATTGAACTCAAAGTCAAAGCCGTAGAGAACGAGAAAGCCGATCCCAACTATGAGTGACACAGCATGATGTTGAGCGACCGCAGCCTGCGTGAAGCACTCGCTGCCGGAACTATCGAAGTTGAACCCTTGGGGGATAACGCGATTCAACCATCGTCAATTGATTTGCGACTGGCGCCGTCGTTCCGAATCTTTCGGAATCACACCCGAGCCATTATCGATGTCAAAGAGGACTTGAGTGACTTGACCGAGTTGGTCGAGATCAACGACGATGACCAGCCGTTCATCTTGCATCCGGGTGAGTTCGTGCTCGGGTCCACCCTCGAGCGGGTCAAGGTGCCGAACAATTTGGTTGCACGGATCGAAGGCAAGAGCAGCCTGGGCCGCCTCGGCCTGCTCATCCATTCCACTGCCGGTTTCGTCGACGCTGGCTGGAATGGCCAGCTCACGCTCGAGCTGTCGAACGTGGCCAGCTTGCCGATCACGCTGTATCCGAGCATGAAGATCGGCCAGATGAGCTTCATGCAAATGACTACCGAAGCCGACCATCCGTATGGTTCCGGCGAGGTTGGTTCGAAGTACCAAGACCAGGTCGGCCCCATCGCCAGTCGCTACAACGAGAACTTCGGTTAGGCGAAATGAGTGTTGACGTCGCAGCTGCACTGCCAACCGTCGATGAATACTGCGCGCTGCGAATTGCTACCGGCTTGTCGGCAATGGACCCTGTCGCGGCAGTCGATGCACTTCCCCGATCACGTTACGCGGTGACGTTGCGCGAAGACGGTCGGTTGGTCGGCATGGGGCGGGTTGTTGGCGACGGTCTCCATGTGCAGGTCGTGGACATAGCGGTGCATCCGGACTGGCAGGGGCAGGGCCTGTCGCGAATGATCATGGAGAAGATCATGGAGTTTGTTGACACGTTGCCTGCGTCGACGATCGTCAATCTGTTTGCTGACATCGACTGGCTGTATCAAAAGTTTGGCTTTGTTGTGCCCGAACACACGACTGGGATGTCTCTGCGACGAAACGGCTAATGGTTCCCTCACTCTTGTTGCGAAGGATCTTCTCGGCGACTCGTTGACTCACCGCTGCTTCTTGGTGTGGCCACCTCTGCGAGCAACTCCATAAGGGAGGGGAGGAGTGGCCGAGTGTTGGAGGGGTATGGCCACACGATCACAAGCGAACTGCCACGCCGACGTGCACCGTGTCATGTCCACTGCCACCAGCAAAAGTGAAGCTGAACTGGCCTGAAAGCTGAACTACCGGAAGTCGACGTTGATGTTGGTGTCGCCGGGTGTGTCGGGACTGTCGGCCGACTTGGCTGGTTTGGTCGAGGTCGCCGGCTCCACAATCTCGGCGTCTTCGATGCCGTCTTCTGATTGCTCCGACTCGGTGTCGTTTTGGCCGGCGGCGGCTGCCTCGCTGCTAGTGACCGCGGACTTGGCAGCGTCCTTCATGAGCTTTTGAGGTGAGGTGTTGATGACCTTGTTGGCCTTACGCATGGTCGATTCGAGTTCCCTCATCCCGGTCGCTTCGACCACCGAGTCCTTGGTCTCGTTGAACTGGCGCTGAACCTCGTCGAACTCGACCTTGGCTTTGCCCAGGTTCTTTGCTGCCTTGGGCAGCCATCCTGAGCCGAACAACAACACGGCAATGGCCACCACGATCAGGAGTTCAGGGCCACCAAGATTCATGTCCGCAGGCTACATCGTTGCCGAGGACCATCGCGATCGTGGCTGATCCTGCGACCAACCACCTTGCTCAACAGCGGTCGCCTAAAACGCGAAGAAGCCCGGTGCGCACGTTGGCGCACCGTGCTTCTCAGAAACTAGTGGGGCGGGTTATTCCTCTTCGTCAGCTTCATTCACACCGGCTTCATCAACGTTGGCGTCGTTGTGACTGAGGTGGGTCTCACCAACGAGCGCGGCAATGGGGCCGGGCTCAGCGTCGGTGTCCCTGATGCCGTCGCCGTCGAGGTCACCGTGCATGCCGAAGCCGAGTGGAAGCTCGATCTTCTCTGCGGTGACTCGTTCGGCCGTTGGTTTCAGGGTGACATTCACCATCGTGGCTTGTGCCTTGGCTTCGCCCTCCTCGATGGCGTCGAGCAGGTGCATCGCAATGTCCTGGACCAGCACTTCGCCGTCTTCGACACCTTCGCCCTTGATGCCGTCATCGATCATCACGTAACAGAATGGGCACGCCGTAGCGATGCGAGTAGCACCCGTTGCAAGCAGTTCTTGTGAACGTTCGACATTGATCTGTTTGCCGACGTGTTCTTCCATCCACATACGAGCGCCACCGGCGCCGCAACACATGCCCTTGGTGCCGTTGCGTTCGGCTTCGACGACCTGAATGCCACCGATAGAACCGACCACGTTTCGTGGTGACAGGTACACGTCGTTGTGGCGACCCAGGTAACACGAGTCGTGGTACACGAGGCGATCCTCGAGCGTGGCGTTCGTGACATCGAGTTTGCCGCTGTCGATGAGGTCTTCGAGCAACTGGCTGTGGTGCACAACTTCGTAGTGACCGCCGAGTTGTGGGTACTCGTTAGCGAGGGTGTTGAAACAGTGTGGACACTGGGCCACAATCTTCTTCACACCCATCGAGTTCAGTGTCTCGATGTTCTGCATCGCCAACATCTGGAAGATGTATTCGTTGCCGGAACGGCGAGCTGGGTCACCGGTGCACATTTCTGACGGGCCCAAGATTGCGAAGCTGACGCCGGCGCGATCCATGAGCTTGCTGAAGGCTTGCGAGACCTTCTTGTTCTTGTCGTCGAAACTGCCTGCGCAACCAACCCAGTACAAGTATTCGGCGGTCATTGGATCGCCGCCGTCGAGGACTTCGAGGCCTTCGAATTCCGATGCCCAGTCGGCTCGTTCGCCTTGGCCCATGCCCCACGGATTGCCTTGATTTTCCATGGCCCGGTAGGCATTGCCAAGCTCGGCGGGGAAGTCGCTTTCCATGAGTGACAGGTAACGACGCATGTCCAAGATCTTGTCGAGGATCTCGATGTTGACCGGACAGTTCTCGTCACATGCCTTACACGTGGTGCAGGCCCAGATCTCTTCGCTGGTGATGCGGTCAAAGACGTTGTTTGGCGCGACCAGAATGTTGCCAGGCTCGTTGGCGAGAGCGATTTCCTTGTCGACCCCAATCGGGGGTGTGACCTGGGGGGTGCCGGAACGGGCCATTACCTCGCCGGTTTTGAGCACGATTTCGCGGGGATCGAGTGGCTTGCCAGTAGCGCTAGCTGGGCACACCGCGGTGCACCGACCGCACATGGTGCACGAGTCGGTGTCCATGAGTTGCTTCCAGGTGAAGTCTTCAATGACCGAGGCCCCGAAGCTCTCCATCTCGGTTTCCATCAGGTTGGCCATGGGTTTCATGGCGCCCTTTGGACGATCACGATCCTTGAGATACATGTTTGCTGGCGAGGTCACCATGTGGCGCAACATTGTGGTCGGCAAGATGATCAGGAACAGAGCGAACGAGATCACGTGTGCGATCCACCATGCTTGGTGCCAGCCGCTCAGGCTGTCCATGCCATCAACGAGCTGGGCAAGTGGGTAACCAATAAACGACCACTTTTCGTACGAAGGTGAACCGTCGAGGGCAATCCGGAATGCTTCGGCGCCAAAGCCACTGATCGAGATCGCGAGCAACGTGCCCAGGATCACGAAGTGTTCTGGCTTGTTCTTGATGCGGATGCGGTACGGCTGCATGGAACGTGGGCCGAGGCGGCGGCTGAGTGCCCACATAAGACCGGCGAAGAACATGAGACCGGCAGCATCACCGACCAGTGCGTATCCCTTGTACACCCCGCCGTCGAGGAACTTGAGTGATTCGGGCAGCTGGTGATCAATCTCGAGTGTGGTGGTTACGGCCATCAGTATGAGGAAGCCGAAGTAGATCATCGAGTGCATGATCCCGGCGATGGGATCACGCATGAGTGTCTGCATGTACAGGCCGGCCCGCATGTCGGCCAGGCGCTGTTTGACGTTCTTCTTGGTTGTCTTGCGGTTCTCGGGAGCGCCGCGCTGCCAGTTCTTGACCCGGAACGACAGCTGGAAGCCGACATAGATCAACAGCGTGGGGATCAAGGCATAGAACATGGCCTTCATCGGCGTGGGAATATTTCCAAACACCTCGCGGGTCTGGGCCCCCTCTTCATGGTGAAATTCGAAGACCGCGGCGGCGATGCCTGATATTGCCGTGACGACGGCCACGCCAGTCCAGAGGCCAATGATTATGTGGTTCGGTCGAATACCGCGCTTGTCGCCCGCGTCGGTGCCCACCACTTCTTCAGTTTGTATGCCCATCGTGCAGGAACTCTAGCCCTTCGAGCGAGTGACCTCAGCACTGCAACCTACCTGGGTCGCAATTAGTCGGCCCTGGAGGTTGACGTCAGAATGGGTTCCATGGTCAGTTTTGAGATCCATAGTTGTTTAGGATCGCTGCTGTGGCACCGGGCGTGAGCTATGACTGATCGCAGGACGTCGACTGGTCGCGCGTTCGGCCGCGAATGCGAAGAGCTCGTTCTTCAAGCGCGAGGCGTGATTAACGATGAGATCCTCGAAGGCTTGTTGGCCGATGACCCCAGCGGTCTCCAGGCGTGGTGTCACTTGCTCAGAGTCAATCAAGACGCAAAGCGGCGCGATGCCGTTATCGAGAATCTTCAGGCCATCATTAAGGTTGCACCTCAGAGCCTGCGCGAACGATTACTACTAGGCCGACTTTTGGAACAACGGGGCTTGACTGGTGAAGCCGGAAGGCAAGTTGATCATTGTCTCGAGACGTTGAGCCAGTCGAATCCTCCAGATCATCGAGTAATTAACCAGCTCCTGAAGAGCATTCAGATAGGGCCAGATGCCCGGGTGAGCATGCGACGATTCGAAGCGTTTCTCAGCGCTCTTGACCAGTTCACACAATTGGATGGACCTGTTGCGCGAACGGCTGCAATTGCCCAATGTCAGATTCTTCTTGCTCTACGCAACCAGGCTGCCTATTTCGAAGCTGTGGCAGCGGCGTTGCTGCGTTACCCGCACAATCAAAAGCTCAAGTACATGGATGAACTTGCGATGCGATGGCGGTCGGAACGGTTTCCCGACGCATCAGCAGAAAAGATTTTTGTAATCGGTTTAAGCCGCACGGGAACGTCCTCAATTCATAACGCCTTGGCTGCGTTGGGGTTTCGGTCCGTTCACTGGGAAAATCCACTTACGTTCGGCGTGCTTGATTCATTCGATTACTCGTTGTTTGATGCATTTAGCGATATCAGCGTGAGCGCAGAGTTCGAGTCGCTGCACTACAGATTTCCATCCGCCCGTTTTATTTGGACGAGACGGCCGATTGACGCTTGGGTTCGATCGGTTGCCAACCACTACGAGAACGCAACGGGTGTTACTCGGCCTGCACAGCTGCTTCAGTCCGGACGGGCTCAGCTTTTCGGGGGTCGCCTTGGGGCAATCCATGCGTCGCTTTACGGGAACCATGAGTCGTGGGAAGCTACATACGCCGCATATGAGCAACGGGTATCGAGCTTTTTCGCCGATAAACCAGAAGCGAAGCTTCTAGAGATTTCGATTACCGAGGGCGAAGGCTGGGAGGCAATCAGCGCCTTCCTCGAAGTGCCATCGCCCGAGACCCCGTTTCCTCATCTAAACCTCGGGTCAAGAAAGTTGCATCGACATGAGCTCTGACCGTGGTTTTTTACCACATGAAAACGATGATGCTCACCAAATTGGGAAGAGCCAGGAAGTTTCTAAGGCCACACCGCAGGAGCTCACCAAACTTGCGAACGATGCGTTGAAGGATGGCCGTATCGACGAGGCCCGGCAACGCTTCACGGATATCACTGTGCTCTATCCCCGTAAACCTGCTGGACTTATTGGTCTCGCTCGTTGTGCGCAAGTGTTATTGGACTGGAACCAAGCTGCTCACCACTGGTCCAGCCTGATCGAGCAGTTCCCCAATGTGAACCGACCAGCGTGGCACCAACAGCTGGCCGCAAGTCTTTCGCGGGCGGGACACATTGATCAAGCCCGGCAAGCGGCTGAGGCGAAGTTGACCTCGACAGCTGATGGCCGGAAATATTGGGAGGTCACCTGCAACGCCAAGTCGGGAACTCCGGAGCCACTTCGGTTCGACCATGTACTCGTCATTACCTACGGCAGAAGTGGATCCACGATTCTTCAAGGGGTGCTGAACACGATTGACGGCCTGCTCTTACGAGGCGAAAACGGCAACATCTTCCAACACTTTTTCGAAATGACTCGACAGATGGAAGAACTGCGCATGAAGTATCCAGCGTCGTTCACAGCTAATCAGCCTTGGTTTGGTCTGAGTAACGTGACTAGCGAACGCGTGATGGATGCGCTCCGAGTTGCGGCTCGGCAGATGTTGCTTGCGGACCAGGCAGAGAATCCATCAGTGACCTGCCTCGGGTTTAAAGAGATTCGATACATCGAGATCACCGACGATCTTCCGGCTTATCTCGCCTTTCTTGAAGACCTGTTTCCGAATGCAGCACTTGTTTTCAACACTCGTGAACTCGAAGCGACGGTAAAAAGCGGCTGGTGGGCTGCCGAAGACCCGCAGCACGTGATGAACCAAATTCGAAAACTTGAACGACTGTTTGATGCGTATGCCGATGGTCGCACAAATTGTTACGCAATTAAGTACGAAGATGTGGTTGCGAAGAACGATGTACTGCGGAAGTTGTTCAACTTTCTGGGGGCATCTTTTGATATCGATCGGATTGATGCCGCACTTGCGGTGCCCCATAGTTTCAGGCCAACCCAACCAAAGGTACGCGATCTTCGTGGGCCGAAGTGACAGCTCGAGGTGACCTGTACGACGCAGGTAGTAATCGGAAGCGGAGTTGGCGGATCGCGCGAATGAAGAGGATGACAGGTGAAGAAACGGATTGACTTTCAGATTTCCGGCAACCAGAAGTGCGGGACGAACGCCCTTCATAACCTCCTCGACCAGCACCCTGCGGTGCGTATGTCCTCGCCGAAGGAGTTGCACTTCTTTGATGCGAAGAATTATCGCGGTGACGAGAGTGCCTTTCAGACCTACCACCGTGATGGTTGGGGACTTGGGAACGGAGGGCTCGAGTCGGCCTTTCTTTATGGCGAATCGACACCGAAATATGTCCTTTTGGGTCCTGGAGGCGAGGCACGTTTTCTAGGTCGAATTCAGGAATACAATCCGGACATTAAGCACATTGTTCTGTTTCGTGACCCGGTTGAACGGGCCTATTCGCAATGGAACATGTTGAGACACAATGGTCGCCCGGTCGTTGATTTCGAGACAGTGGTCGAAGTGGGAACCAGTGCCAAATCGCCGCAGTCGTCGTCGTTCAACATCATCTCTCGAGGGCATTACGGGCAGATTTGTCAAAACTTGTTGTCGTTGTTTGGGCCCGAAAGGTGCTGCTTCATACGGGTGACTGACCTGAACCACCAAATGAATGAAGTTACTGATTTCCTTGGGATTGCGCCGATGAATTACGAAACTCGGTATAGCTATGTCTTGCCGTACACATCAGCAATGAGCGAAGAGACGCGAAAAACGTTGAGATCGTACTACGGACCTGAGATGGTCAGATTCGGTGAGCTCACCGGTATCGACGCTGCCGACTGGATAGATAGATGAACGATCTTTCGCCTGCATCTATTCGACAACGAGCGATCGATTACATCGGCGTAGCGGCCGCCGATGGGGACGAAGCAGTCGCGTTGAAACGAGCTTTGGCGGCGTTGCGGGTCTATTCAAATGATGCCGAGATCACCGTGATCACCTGCATGTTGTTGAATGATTGGCAGAGGTTCGAAGACTCGCTGGCGTTGTTGTACGCCCTACGAACCACCGATCCTGAGAGAGTCGAATCAGCGCTCGCCGAGACCTATGAGGCGATGCACCGTATTGAGGATGCGCTAGCGATTCGCCATGAGATCTATCGGAAGCGCCCAGAGCACCCACTTTCTCATTTCCAGTACATTCGGTCGTTGCTGAGGGCTGGCGAGTTTCAGCTCGCAGAATCCGAACTTAGACAATTTGAACGATTTGGCCGGCCAAAAATGGAATGGCAACTTCGTCGTCTGTTGCTCAACAGGCAACATCGACGGCTCGAAGCGTTGGAGCTCATAGAAAGCGGTCCTGCAGGTAATCCCGACGACCCTGCGGTAGCTGGCGCACTACTTCAACAATTGATGATGCTGTGCAAAAAGGACGGAGATGCCTTTGCCAAAGAACGAGCTAGAGGAATTCTGGACGATCTCGATCTCAGTGAGCCTTCGGTGCTTGACAGGTGGCTACCCTTAATTCGCCTTGCTCTCACTCTTGATCGACACGACGACGTCAAGGTTTTGCTGGACTTGATGCCCCACGGTTCAAGGACAAGGGGAGTACTCGAAGTCCGAGCGTGGGCGGCTCATAAGTCGGGGGATGTGGAACAAGCACGGACACTGTGGGATGAAATTCGCGCCAAAAATCCAATCCCACAAGTTCGCCCCTGTTGGGCTGACGAATTGACTCGCGTTGACGGTCAATCGATGGGCTCGGCTGCAGGGGAGATACGTCTGTTTACCGTCATTCGTAACGAACTTTGGCGACTTCCGTGGTTCTTGGAGTACTACCGGTCACGGGGTGTCGACCGATTCTTCTTCGTCGACAACGATTCGACCGACGGATCACGAGAATGGTTGCTGGACCAGGCTGAGGTGCACGTCTTCTCGACGAACAACTCCTATGCCCTTGGCAAGTCCGGCATGGTGTGGGTTAACGCGCTTATGGGTGAATTTGGGGTGGATGGATGGAATATCTATGTTGATGTCGATGAAGCGCTGGTCTTTCCGGGAATTGAACAATCGAGCATTCGCCATCTGACGGACTATATGGACCGCAACGGTCATGATCTTGCTGCCGGACAAATGGTGGATATGTTTTCTCGGAACCCCTCCACCCTCGGAGCCGGCGAATACGAACATGATTTCATCGAGAGTTACCCGTATTTTGACAACTCGTACTATCGAACCTCCACGAGGTATTGTCCGTACTATTTCACGAGCGGCGGGGCGCGGCGGCGCTTCGGGGCGGGCGAGAATCAGACCAAAACCCCCATCGTTCGTGGTGGCAGGAATATTCAATTTCTGTCCAGTAGTCACATGGTGACACCTGGTGTCATTAGTGATGTCAGCGTGGCCTTGTTGCATTTCAAATTGGCTGGAAATTTTCAAAAACAGGCCAACGAAGACGCCATTGTGAATAACCGAACAGTCGCGTGTCGTTTGAGGTATCAGGCGTATGCAGACTTCATGGAGCGGGTACCCGCAGGGCAAATCGATATGAGTAATAACGACACGCACCGGTTTCGATCAAGCCAGACACTTGTCGATCTGGGTTTGATATCGGCGCCAGCCTCTTTCGGGTTTTAGATCGTGAGGAAACACAATGTTTCGGTTTCTGTCGAGAGAAACTTCGCTTGGTTCCGAGTCGCGAAAACGGGCACTCGGAGCTTGAATCGTTTTCTCGAGGAGACTGTGTCTGACTACTGCTACCTGCGTCCTTTCGATGAAACGATGCAAGAAGCTTGGGTCCAGGATTTCGTCGAATCGAACTGTTTCAAATTCTCGGTCGTTCGTAATCCGTGGGATCGGTTGGTGTCGGGATGGAGAAACAAGATTCAAACCCAACGACCGGTAGCGAAGAAGTTGCTTCAGTACCTCGATCCACGAGCCTCTGAGACCGAGCTCGCGTTGTACCGAACTGATTTCATTTCATTCGTTCACGCGCTTCCAGACTCTAAACTTGCGAATAATAATCACTTTCGACCGCAGTCGGCGATACTTCAAGGCGTGAAGCTCGATTTCACGGCAAGGTTCGAGCGCTATAACGGTGATTTGGGTGTGGTGCTTGATCGCATTGGACTGTCGGATCGAGCCGAATCAATTCCACACATGAACAAGAGTTGGTCGGGAATGCACTACAGCCAGTACTACGACAGCAAGACCCGAGATCTCGTTTCCAAGTTGTTCCGCGAAGACATCATCCGCTGGGGTTATGCCTTTGTCTAAGAGCCCAAAGTTGGCTCACACATCTCAAGGCAGTTTCTGCGTGTTCGACGAGGTCACCATCCCCTAAATTGAGATTGTCAAGTTTTCTGGGAATGCACCATAGGGGTCGTTGGTTACATCGTTTCGGCACGTACGCTCCATCGCATATTTGGAGCGGGACGTACCCCCCAATCGAAACCCCCACATGTTTAACCACTAACGGTGCTGAACAACATCGTGCTGAACAAGCAGGAGAAAACACATCATGGCTAAAGCGGTCGGTATTGACCTCGGAACCACCAACTCGGTAGTTGCTGTCCTCGAAGGTGGCGACCCTGTCGTCATCGCGAACGCCGAAGGCGCTCGCACCACCCCGTCGGTTGTTGCATTCGCCAAGAGTGGCGAAGTTCTGATGGGCGAGGTCGCAAAGCGCCAGGCAATCACCAACCCCGACCGCACGCTGCGTTCGGTCAAGCGCCATATGGGTAGCGGTTGGACCATCGATATCGATGGCAAGGACTACACCCCTCAAGAAGTCTCTGCTCGTACGTTGCAAAAGCTCAAGCGTGATGCCGAGGCCTACCTGGGCGAAGCTGTCACCCAAGCAGTTATTACTGTGCCGGCATATTTCGATGATGCCCAGCGCACTGCCACCAAAGAAGCCGGCCAGATCGC
>Ga0213868_10001976_pt1 | contig 19740 bp, 16 predicted proteins | sample PICome_9_FD_160087 | JGI IMG/M metagenome (GOLD analysis project Ga0213868, IMG submission 160087) | Coastal seawater microbial communities near Pivers Island, North Carolina, United States - PICO127 | ecosystem: Environmental > Aquatic > Marine > Coastal | place: USA: North Carolina...
TCAATGTCTTTTTTCAAGAGCTTGTTTTAAAAATTAATCAGCACTTTTGAACTGCTGTAAGAAACGAACATCATTTTCACTGAACATTCGGATGTCTGGAATTTGGTGCAATAACATTGCAATACGGTCTATACCCATACCAAAAGCAAAGCCACTGTATATTTGAGAATCTATCCCACAATTTTTAAGCACATTAGGATCTACCATTCCGCAACCCATAATTTCAAGCCAACCAGTTCCTTTTGTGATTTTATAATCGGTTTCTGTCTCAAGCCCCCAATACACATCAACCTCAGCGCTAGGCTCTGTAAAAGGAAAATAAGAAGGGCGTAACCTAATTTTAGATTTTCCAAACATTTCAGAGGTAAAAAATTCAAGCGTTTGTTTCAAATCAGCAAAACTCACACCTTTATCTACATACAATCCCTCTACTTGGTGAAAAAAGCAATGAGAGCGAGCAGAAATTGCTTCATTTCTAAACACTCTGCCAGGAGAAATAGTTCTGATGGGGGGCTTGTGATCTTCCATATAACGCACCTGTACTGAACTGGTGTGTGTGCGAAGTAACACATCTGGATTGGTTTGGACAAAAAAGGTGTCCTGCATGTCTCTAGCTGGATGGTATTCAGGCAGATTCAAAGCAGTAAAATTATGCCAGTCATCTTCAATTTCTGGTCCCTCACTTACATTGAACCCTATGTTAGAAAAAATACTGGTAATCTTGTTTTTTACGATAGATATAGGATGTCTTGACCCTAATGTGATGGGGCTTCCAGGACGCGATAAATCACCATAAACCCCTGCTGCTTGAGGTGTTGTATCAATTGCCAGTTTAAGGCTGTTTACTTTTTCTTGCGCCGTATTTTTTAGGGTATTAATGGCTTGACCAAATTCTTTTTTTTGGTCATTACTAACATCTTTAAATGCCGCAAAAAACTCTTTTATTAAACCTTTGCTTCCCAAGTATTTAATTCTGAAGGCTTCTACCTGGTCTAGAGTGGTGGCAGAAAAAGCTTCTACATGTGCAATATGTTCTTTGATTTTATCTATCATAATATAACATTCAATACCACAAAATTACAGAAAGTACTTCACATACAATTGCAAATTTGTGCTAATCGTTGTAATGGTTTTGATTATTGTATGACCTCTTTTTCTAAGAAATAAAGAACAATAGCCTCCTTCATTAAAAGGGTTTGCTCTCCCGGCTTTAGAGGGGGTAATTGTTCAAGTATCTTATAATGAGGCCAGCCTGCGCTATCAAAATACTCAAATTCATAATAACCAAAAGGTTCTAGCAAACGACAAATGGCAATATGCATTAGATTTACTTTCTCATCTTTTTTAAATTTTTTATGAAGTTGCCCCAACTCCTGCACCCCTACTAAATAAATAATTGCATCCAAATCCAGGGAATCTCCATCTGCAAAACGGTTGCTTAAAAAGGCCACTACTGCCTCCCATCTTTGTTTTAATTGCTCATCTCTTGCCATATACTGTGATATAAAAACCCAATTGTATCCTTCAGATACTTTTTGTAAAGGTAACTTCTTTGCTTTAAAAACGAACCATTGGTTCGTCCTTAGGGTTTTTATATCTTTAAAACAAAATAATCTACATGAACAGCATTGACATTGTTTTAGGTATTATACTCATCTATGCTTTTTACCGGGGCATAAGAAAAGGGCTTTTTGCTACACTTGCTTCTTTAATTGGCCTGATTGCGGGTGTGTACGGAGCCATTCATTTTTCTCATTTTGCAGCAGACATGTTGTCCGAAAAACTGTTGTGGAATCCTCAGGCAATCAATCTAACTGCCTTTGGGATTACCTTTTTGATCATACTCATTGTGGTCAATCTTGCAGGTAAAATTCTAACAAAAATTGCAGATTTTGCAGCCTTAGGACTTGTTAATAAGCTACTTGGAGGGGTATTTAATACACTAAAGTTAGGATTTATATGTAGTGTTATTTTTATGTTTATAAACGCTTCTACCCATATCAGTGGGCTTCTTATACCCTCACAAAAGAAAGAATCATCTTTACTTTATAAGCCCCTTGCCATGATTGGCCCTTTGCTATTACCAAACATCTTAGAAGAGGTAGACAAGCTTCAGAATAATACACAAAAAAAGGAGTCTGCCAATCAAGAACAAGGTTCAAATTAACCCATCCACCCTACTTTTTGAAAGGTTATAGCTTTTTGAAATCTGAGGTGGGCATCCAGCCCTCTATGCCATTTAAAATAGCGATACGACTCCATAGGCCATCGCTCTCTAAAAGCTTTATTTTAGTGCCTTGATGAATCACAAAGACGGTATCGCTGTTATTTTTTGGGGCTGATTTAAGGTCTGTCTCTTGTGAGAAAACAATCGCAAATACATTGTTTTGAAGATCATTATAGCTAACAGATGCTATGGTAAAGGTCAAAATAAAAAAACAACCGCTAAGCATTGCAGTAGTAAAAAACAACCTTTTTTTCTTTTCCATAGAGGCAAAATAATACCCTATAAAAAGTACACAAAAAAGGCAACTACATACCACCGTTATTACTGCCCATTCATCAAAAGTAAATTGCCCTACCACGAGAGTATACCACCTAGAAAAAAATGTTTTTGGTAGAGGTGTAATTGCGTCAATCTTTGCGTTTTGAGCAAAAGTAAGATTTGTTTTGATTTGCGTGTCATTGGGTGCCAATACTAGTGCTTTTTCATAATAATAAATACTGGGGCCTATTTGGTTTAACTTGTAATGCGCATTGGCAATATTATAATACAATGCTGCGCTGTGTTGGCCGTTCGCTGCAATACTACTCCATTGGTCTATAGCCTTTTTGTATTGTTCGTTTTTATAGTTCTCTGTTGCTTGACTGAAAAGCGCCTGGGATGGATCCTGAGATTGCCCATGGGCACTTAAGAGTACAAAAAACAAACAAAATTTCAGTATGTATTTCATTTTTTGAGTTATCGTATTTGTTTGTCTATTAATGAAATAGTATCAATGGCCTTTTTATAATCCATCTCAATGGCCACATCACTTGTTGGAGTATATCTTGCAAGCTCACAACTTTTTAGTAATTTTTCGAAATCCAAAACAGTATCAGCCTTTACTTTTCGCCCTATGAGCAACATGGTAATACGCTCTTTACTCATCTCAGCAGATTGAATGTCAAGTCTGGCCTTCAGGTAATTGTGTAGTGAACGCTCCAAGGCTTCATAAAAGATCGCTTTATTGTGTTTGTTCTTTCTTGCTTCTGCCAAATATTTACGCGCCATTTTATTGGCCTTACGTAATTTAAGCCCTTGTACATCTCCACGGAGGCTTCTTTGCTTCCTTCCAATTAAAATAATGAGTGGTAAAAGGCACAGAGGGCTTAGAAATAAAGCCCAAAATACCCTGGATTTAAAAAAGGGACTGGCAGCACTTGGTTTTAAATCTGTATTCAATTTTATATATCTAAAACGCTGCTGGAGAGTAATAGGTTGTGTTTTTGGTGTTTGATTTTTTGCTAAAGCTGGGTCTTGCTTTGGGCTAGATCCTGCTGTAACCCTTAAGACAATTTGCTCAGAGAAAACCTCTTTATAGCTTTGACTCTCTGGGTTGAAAAAAGAGAAAGAGACGGGACTGATGGGGTATTTGCCTTTATTTTGTGGCACCACTGTATAACGCTGAGAAATAGTACCACTAATCCCTGAGGGTCTTGTCCGAATATTTTCTTTGCGCTGTGGCTCATATACCTCCAAAGTGTTTGGTAGTTTCAGATCAGGCATAGAAAGGGTGTTCAGATTTCCTTTGCCTGAAACTAAGAGGTCTAATGTGAGGGCTTGGTCTACCTCTAAGACTTTTTTGCTTGGCTTTACACTAAAGGTGAAATCTCCCACTGCCCCAGTAAAGTTTTCTGGACGGCCCTCTAGTGGTAGCGGTTTTACAACAATCGTACTCTCACCTGCTGAAATAGTTTTATTAACTCTTGTTGTAAGGGTTCTTCCAAAGATATTGCGTCTTTTCCCGGGAACATCTATGGGGACATCTAAGGTTAGGGGTTCAATTTTTAGGGGGCCCGTTTTTTGAGGATACAATACCGTGGTTTTTAAAATAACATACCTATAATCTTCTCCTTGGTATTTTCCTTCAAACAAATTTAGTTTTTGAGTGTCAATATTTTTACTCCAAAAATCAGCATACCGTGGAGAGTTTATTTCACGCCACTGACTGGTAATACTCACGTTATTGGATACATATAACTTATATACAATAGTTGTACGCTCATTAAGATAAGGTGTAGTGTTGGAGATTTCTGCTACCAAATGTACATTTTGTGAAGCTATGACCTCAGGATTTGTTCCTGTACCATCTGATGGTGTTTGTACAGCAGAAGTAATTTGTAGGGTTACATCGCCTGTAGTATAGGTTGTTCCAGAAACAGTAATTGAAGCAGCACCAATACGTAAATTCCCTTGTTTTAGGGGCGATAAAAAATAAGAATAGGTTTTAGAATAGGTGCGTTTTCTGTTAATGTAAGAATTGCTAATAGATTGGTTAGGACCTCCTACAACCCTAAACCCTTCAAAACTTGGTGGATTAAAATCATCGCCATCTGCATTCATTACAAAATCTACCCGAACTCGCTCGTTAATACCCAGCTTTTTGCGACTTACCTTTGTTTGAAAGGTAACTTGTGCTTGTGATGCGAAGGCAAATAACACAACAAAAATAAAAACCCATATGTGTTTTTGTCTGTTCATTTTACCAATCTTTTTCAGATTTTATCTTAACACCCTTTTGTTTTTTTGCATTGATTTTGTCCTGAACTTTCTTTTCTTGGTTGTTCATAGATTCCAGTAGGTTTTTTACCTGTTGAGGAGACAGCTTGCCATCAGAGGTTTGATTTTCTTGAGGGTCTTGTTTGTCTTTCTCATCTTTAGGTTTTTGTGGAGACTTCTTGTCATCCTTCTGATCCCCTTTATCATCCTCTGAATCTTGGTTGTTTTGAGGATCTTTTTCTTGATCTTGATCTTGCTGGTTATCTTTTTTGTCTTGCTTGTCTTGTTGCTCTTGATTGTCCTGCTCTTTATCATCCTCACTCTCTTGTGGGGGATTTTTTTCTAACAACTCTTTGGCAAGGGCTAAGTTGTAACGAGTTTTGTCATCAGCAGGGTTGTTTCTTAGAGCATTTTTATAAGCCTCAACTGCACCAGAATATTCTTTTTGATTCATCAGTGCATTTCCAAGATTATGAAACGCTTTGTGGCGTTGTGGTTTTGTGTTTGCTACCTTGGCTGCCCCAACAAACCTACTTAACGCTTCCTGGTTTTTACTATTTTTATAATATGCATTCCCCAAATTATAACTTCCTGTTGCCTTATCTTCTTCAATGGAAATAGCTTTTCTGTAGGCAACTTCGCCTTTAATAAATTCATTGTTTTCTATGGCAAGTGCCCCCTGGCTCAAATGCAATGCAGCCTGAATAGCATTCTCTTTTGAGGCCTCAGAGATCTTAGTCTGTGAGCTCATTTGTAAAATGCTGCACAATACAACCACATAAAACAAAGTTTTTTTTATACCCGTCTCAATAGTGTTTATACCAATAGGTGTGTGGTATTTATTTTTTAAATTATAAAGCATTACAAATCTGTTTTTTGTTGGTTAAACAAATTAAGATTATTAATCCATTTTGTTTTGCGTTCTAAAAGAAGTACATCGAGCAATAAAAATAATAAAGCACCTGCCAAAAACCATTGAAACTGATCTTTAAAATCAGAAAATTGCTTTGCGTCAAACTCCTTTTTATCCATCCCAGCAAGTAGGTTCTGTACTTTCGCTACAAGCTCTTTTGTGTCAGTACCATCCAAATACACTCCATTGGCGGCCTTGGCAATTTCTTGCAATGTCTCCTTATTGAGTTTGGTAATAACCACCTGGTTGTCTTGATCTGTTTTGTATGACTGTAACACGCCATCTCGCTTTATAGGTATCTTAGCTCCAGATGAGGTTCCTATCCCTATGGTATAGATTTTTATGCCTTTTTCATTGGCCTGTGCAGCTATACTGGCGTAGTCTCCTTGATGATCTTCACCATCACTAATTAAAAACAAAACTCTATTGTTTTGTTCAATATCATTGTAATAGGTCTCTGCCAACGCTATTGCCTGGGTCATGGCAGTACCTTGGGAGCTTACCATATTAGTATTCATTCCTGATAGAAAAAGACGTGCAGATGAAAAATCTGTAGTTATTGGAACCTGCGGGAATGCACTGCCAGCATAGCCTATAATTCCAATTCTATCTCCGGCCAGGGTATTGATTATTTGACGCACCAACTGTTTTGATTTTTCCAGACGGTTGGGCGCTATATCTTCTGCGAGCATACTTGTTGATACGTCCAAGGCAAATACAACATCAACACCCTCTCTTTTTACCGTCTCGAGTTTGGTGCCAATTTTTGGGTTTACCAGAGCAAAGCTCAAGCATGCCAAGGCTAACAAAGCCAATATAAGCTTTACTGTGCCTTTAAATACAGATTGACTTGGGCTTAAAATATCAAGTAATGAAGAAGTTGCAAAACTACGCTGGGCTCTTTTTTTCCAAAATAATACCAACAGATAAACCAGCACAACTACCGGTAGGGCAAAGAGCAAATAAAAATAATCAGGTTGTTGTAATTGGTACATACTTTATATAAAACTTCTAAATAGAGTGAAACGTAACAAGAGTTCAAGCAAAAATAACCCCAAGGCCCAAAGTGCCCAGGGTCTGTATAGCTCCGTGTAATTAGTGTATTTAAATTCTTCTATATCTGTTTTCTCCAGGGCGTTAATCTCTGTGTAAATTTCTTCTAGTTTGGTATTACTTGTGGCTCTAAAATATTTGCCTCCTGTTGTTTTTGCAATTTCCTTCAGAAGGGTTTCATCAATTTCTACTTGTTGCATGCCATATTGAAAACTCCCATCTGCCCTAATACCAATTGGGCTCTGAGCCATCCCATTACTACCCAGACCAATGGTATATACTTTAATTTCAAATTCTTTGGCAAGCTCACTTGCAATCTTAGGGTCAATGAACCCTGTATTGTTTACACCATCTGTCAAGAGTATGATCACCTTACTTTTTGCGCGGCTCTCCTTTAATCTATTTACAGCAGTTGCAAGACCAGAGCCAATAGCTGTTCCACCTTCAATTATGGTATTGTACTCAATACTTTTTAAAGAAGCTAGTACAATACTTTTATCACTAGTTAGTGGAGTTTTGGTATAACTCTCTCCAGCATATTCTACAAGACCTATACGATCTGTTATACGATCTTTGATAAAGTCTGCGGCAACATTTTTTAAAGCCTTTAACCTATTGGGTTTCAAATCTCGAGCTAACATACTTGCCGAAACATCAATAGCCATCACAATATCTATCCCTTTATTGCTAACAGTTTTTGTGGTTTGACTAACAGTTCTTGGCCTAGCCATCGCTACAATAATAGCTGCAAGGGTTAACAAGCGAAGCAGAAAAAGTAAAGGCCTTAGTCTGGCAAGCCAATTCTTTGAGGTTTTAAAGCCCTGAATACTCGAGACACTCAGGCTTGGTATTTGTTTGTTTCGCTTTAAAAAATACCAAAGCCCAACCACTGGAAGTAGTATCAGTAACCAGAATAACTCTGGGTTAACAAATTCAAAATTATTGAGCATCTTGTGATTGTGTTTTGTTTTGGACTTGTGGTGAAACTGGCACTTCTATTGAGTTAATGATTCTTTCCTTTATTTGGTTGGCATACTCTTTGTCTCGCTGAAAAACAACAGTAACCATCTGTAATGTGTTTTGCTGATCAAACAGTAATATTTCATAACTCATTTTCTCCTTAGAAATAGCTCCGTTTGGTAATTTCAAATTAAAATCTCCATAGGCCTTTACCCCCTTTAATCCTTCCTCAGAGGAGAAGGATTCTTGTTTTACTACCAAATTTAATGCCCCTGCATTCTCTAATGTCTCAAGGGTCTGTTCTATTCCAGTTGCAACAGCTATTTGCTGGTCCTCAGAGGAAGACTGTTGTGCTATTTTTGTAATGGACAGAGAAACATAAAGATCCTCTCCTATGGCACCAGAGGTAAACCTACTCACACTTGTTGAGACAGAGGTACTATCATTGGCGTTTTTGGGTAGCTGTCTTACCAATATCTCTGGAGTAGTAACAATAAGCCCAGGGGCACCGTACTGGCTTTTAAACCAGCGCCCATCTAATGTGTCTTTCAATGAATTTCCAAAAACTGTCTCTTTTAATGTCCCAATACCATAGAGGCTAGAAAAAACGACAGTACTAATCAATAAAACAACACCAAGGCTGGATGCTGCTACCACTATTTTTTTACGTAATTTCTTTCTTTTCAATGCCTGTTGATACAGGGTGTCTCTCATTAATTCTTCCTGTGTCGGTTCTGGTATAGCCTGGTGGGTATTGCTTATTACTTCTTCTATGGTTGCCCTATCTGCTTGAGCTTGCCCAGAACCTTGTTGCATTTTAGCAAACTTGACTAAATCTGCTCTTTTCAAAATAGTATCTAAGCGCTTGATATCTTGAATTTTAAAATCAAAATTTCCTGATTTTTTTAATGTGTGCAAACGTTCTATAAGCTCCTGGGTGGTACTCTCCAGAGCTGCGTTATCTACCTCTCTGTCTAGATATCTTTTCACAATTTCTGTCAACAACGAATAGTACTCTTTGGCATTATTTTGCACCAAATAGGATGAACTATCTAGCTCCTGTAAAGCCACCAAAGCCTCTTGGTAAGCAGGTAACTGTTTTTTGGCCTGCTCTTTTTTCTTTTTCTGTCTTAAAAAATACCACACTAGTATAATGACACCCGCCAATAGAATGAACCAATAGATCCCGGCGGGAACTTTAAATGGAGCCTTTGCTACTGCCATTGAAGGTTTTATGTCAAACATTTTTTGTTTGGTGGTGTCAACGGCTACATCACGCACTTGAACATTGATACTGTCTGAGAGAAAAAACGTGTTGTTAAATATTATTTTTTGCCTGGGGATGGTATACCTGCCAGAATCAAACTGGGTAAGCCCATATTGCTTTCTATACTTGATTTTTGAATTGCTGTAGGTAGTGTCTGTAGCATAGCTTTCTATCACCTCTAGAGGCATAAAAGTTTGTTGGTCAGGAAAAACAACAAGATCTATAGAGTCTGCCTGAATTTCAAATGATATACGAAGCTCTTCCCCAATTCTAATAGAGGTTGTATCTACCTTAGTGCGTACCTGAGCCGTTGCACAAAAAGAAATAAAACATAAAAGCCCTGCCGCTGCTAGTTTATTTATTTTGATTGATATGTTATGTGTTTTTAGCAATGGTGTTATCTTGTTTTGAAATACCCTAATAATTTTTTCACGTAACTTTCATCCACCCTACAAGCTATTGCGCCAGCGCCACTTTTAGCAAAAGCATCTTCATAATAAGCTACCCCTTGTTTATGGTATGCAGCATATTGCTTGCGCACACCTTTGGAGGCGGTATGAACTAGGATGGACTCTCCAGTTTCTTGATCAAGCATTTGTACCATCCCTAAATTAGGCATGGATTGTTCTCTGCGATCAAAGACCCGTATACCCGTTACATCATGTTTGCGGGCAACAATTTTAAGGGTGTCTTTGTAGCCTTGTGTCATAAAATCTGAAAGCACAAAAACAATGGCTTTTTTCTTGATGACATTACTTAGGTACTTAAGCGCTTGACTGAGATCTGTTTTTTTACTGCTGGGTGTAAATTCAAGTAGTTCTCTGATGATTCTTAAAACGTGTGATTTGCCTTTTTTTGGGGGCACAAACAACTCTATTTGATCTGTAAACAGTAGGATGCCTACCTTGTCATTGTTCTGCATGGCAGAAAAGGCAAGTGTAGCTATAATTTCAGTAATAATTTGGTTTTTAAACTGGGCATGGCTACCAAAAAACTCAGAACCACTGATATCTGCCATAAGCATTAATGTAAGTTCTCTCTCTTCCTCAAACACCTTAATATGTGGCTGGTTGTAACGTGCCGTTACATTCCAGTCTATGTTTCGCACATCATCACCATACTGGTATTGGCGTACTTCACTAAAGGTCATTCCGCGCCCTTTAAAAGTACTGTGGTACTCTCCACCAAAAACATGGTCGCTTAAACGACGTGTTTTAATTTCTATTTTTCGTACTTTTTTTAAGAGTTCTTTAGTATCCATAGTATTGAAGAGAACATGTAATTGACTTTTCCAAGACAAAAGTCCCAGGAAGAATAAACCTTTTTTTACAAGTTGTTTTTACACATCAGCTAGGGTACCTCAATGACGTTTACAATCTTGTTGATGATGTCTTCGGTAGTGATGTTTTCCGCCTCTGCCTCATAGGTAATCCCTATTCTGTGACGAAGTACATCATGAACTACAGCCCGAACATCTTCAGGAACTACATAGCCCCTTCTTTTAATAAAAGCATAGCATTTTGCAGCAGCGGCAAGGTTGATACTTCCACGAGGAGAGGCGCCATTGTTTATAAGTGGTCTGAGCTCTGCAAGTTTATATTGCTCGGGTGTACGCGTGGCGAAAATGATATCTAATATGTATTTTTCTATTTTTTCATCCATATAAACTTCTCTTACAACCTCTTGTGCGCGCAAAATTTGAGCGACAGTTACTACTGGATTTATTTTCTCTGATCCACCTCTTAAGTTTTGGCGAATAATTAATTGCTCATCTTCTAGTGTTGGATATTTAATTACTGTTTTTAGCATAAATCGGTCTACTTGAGCCTCGGGCAGAGGATAAGTACCCTCCTGCTCAATAGGGTTTTGGGTAGCCATTACCAAAAATGGTTTGTCTAATCCAAAGGTCGTATCGCCTATAGTGACTTGCTTCTCTTGCATGGCCTCCAAAAGAGCCGATTGCACTTTTGCAGGTGCCCGATTGATTTCGTCGGCCAAGACAAAATTGGCAAAAATGGGTCCCTTTTTAATGCTAAAATCGTTATCCTTCATATTGTATATAAGGGTTCCTACTACATCTGCAGGCAACAGATCTGGAGTAAATTGCACTCTACTAAAACTACCTTTTACAGCCTTAGACAGCGTATTGATAGCTAGTGTTTTTGCCAGACCAGGTACTCCCTCTAATAAAATGTGGCCTTGGCCCAGAAGTCCAATAAGCAATCGTTCAATCATGTGTTTTTGGCCCACGATTACTTTATTCATTTCCATGGTGAGAATATCTACAAAAGCGCTTTCCTTCTCAATTTTATCGTTCAATGCGCCAATATCTGTAGGCGTTGCTGTTTGTTCCATAATCCTGTTTTCTGTTCTTAGATTTATTATTTTACCTCAATGGGTTTTAAATAGTATTGGTGTTGTTGTGTAAAGTAGTACAACTACTCAATACTAAAGACGAAATTTAAACACACAAGTTACGCTAAATTTCAATTATTTTTCTTGGGGCTAAATTAAGACAACTAAGCCTTGGAGTCAAGTTTGTTAATAAAATTTTAAGACTGTTTTTTATCACTTTTAGCACGTACATTTGTAATTATTAATTGCTAAAATGTCCTCTCCTAATTGGATAATTTTTTACCAATAAATCTGGGGATTGTTTTAATTTTACAACCACTTATGAAAAAAACTGCTCTTATTACAGGTGCCACCTCTGGTATCGGACGTGCAACAGCCACCCTATTTGCTAAAAATGATATTCATTTAATTTTGTGTGGAAGACGCCAAGAGCGCCTTGATGCTATCGCAAAAGAATTGTCCTTATTCACAAAGGTACATACGCTTTGTTTTGATGTACGTGATAAAACATTCGTAGAAAAATTGCTTGTCAATTTACCTGAAGGGTTTAATGAGGTTGATATTTTAATCAATAATGCTGGAAATGCTCATGGGCTTGATAGCTTTGATTCTGGATCTATTGATGATTGGGACGCTATGATAGATATCAATGTAAAAGGACTGTTGTATGTCTCTAAGGCAATCATACCGCAAATGCTTGCAAAAGCTGCTGGGCATATTGTCAATATTGGATCTACGGCAGGAAAAGAAGTATACCCTAATGGCAATGTGTATTGTGCTAGCAAACATGCAGTAGATGCTATTAATCAGGGCATGCGTCTTGATCTCAACGGAAAAGGTATTAAAGTTGGGGCCATACATCCAGGACTTGTACAGACAGAGTTTAGTGAGATTCGTTTTAAAGGAGATACCAAGCGAGCAGAGAAGGTTTATGAAAACTTCACGCCTTTGCAGCCTCAGGATATTGCTGAAATTATCTACTTTGCTGTTACAAGGCCCTCTCATGTAAATATTGCAGATTTAACCGTGATGTGTCTAGACCAAGCATCCTCTACAATTGTGCATAAGCGGTAATTACTCTACCACAATCTCGTCAATAAAGGTCCAAGCTTTATTGCCGGCACCCTGCAAACCATCTGGGATAACCCCGAAGCTAGGAACCGAAATTTTAATAAAAGAAGTAATGCCCTCTGCCTTGAGGTTTACATCCAAAATTGGTTGATCTGTAGAAGGTAATTTAACCACTGGCAGGTTCCCAAAATCTGTTTGGATTTCAAGGGTTTTTGGTGTATACAACCACTGCCCATTTGCCTTATAAAAACGGGTGCTTATTTTTGAAATTTTTGTGGGTTTTGTAAAAGTGATAGTAATCTGCAAATCATCACCCCAAAAACCTAGCCACTGTTTGTCTGCAAAACGCGTGTTACTTCCCAAGACTCCATTAATAAGTGCATCGGTTCCGCCAGCACCATAGGCAGGATGGGGCGCCACATTTACAACAACAGAGGCATTGATTGCTTTGTGGTAGTGTATGGTATCTGAAAAAGCGCGTCCAAGGGCAAGGTTGTCTTTGTAAAGCTGAGCATTTATAATGGCGTCTTGTGATATGTGAAGCCCTTGGGTATAGACCTGTTGCTTGCCACCATTAATGCTGTACTTAATTTCTTTCCCTTGGGTTGGGGTAGTAAGGTTGTAAATAACCTTGCCTTGATTTTTTACAACATCTCCTTCTATATCATAGAGGTGATTGCCGTAGTTTATTTGTTTGAGATCTAGCCGCTTTAAATTGGGCTCCAGCCTGACTAAAAAATCTGCATAATCTGTTTCTAAATTTTTGGTAGGGCCACTCCAAACAACCTCACTCATTGCAAAAATTCTAGGAAATACCATATATGCTACTTGATCCTGGGTAGCCATGTACTCTGTCCAAACATTCCCTTGAGCACCCAGTACGTGTAGCGCGGCATCCGTTTGTTGCAAGGCTTTTGGAACAGGGTTAAAACCAAACACTTTTTTTAATGGCAGGTATCCACCAATGGCTGTAGGTTCATCCTGGTGGGCGGCTTGGTAGTAATCAAAATAAGCGTGTGAGCTTGGCGTTAAAATTACATCATGCCCTTGTTTTGCGGCAGCAATGGCTCCTTGGGTTCCTCGCCAAGACATGACTGTTGCATTTGGGGCTAGTCCGCCCTCTAAAATTTCATCCCATCCTATCATTTTCTTACCCCTGGCATTTATATGTTTTTCTATTTCTGTTATAAAATAGCTTTGTAAACCATGGGAGTCTTCTAATCCCAATTGATTGATAAGTTGCTGACAATGTGTACACGCATCCCATCGAGATTTAGGCGCTTCGTCACCACCAATATGGATATAGGTGCCAGGAAACAACTCAATAACCTCATCCAGTACATTTTTAAGAAAAGTAAAGGTCTCTGGCTTTGGGCAATAAATATTTTCAAACACACCCCATTTTGTGGCCACAGGAATTTCTTGAGCTGTACAGCTCAAAGAGGGGTAGGCAGAAATAGCAGCCTGGGCATGACCAGGGAGTTCAATTTCTGGAATTATAGTTACATGATGCGCTTTGGCAAAGGCAATAATTTCTTTAACCTCTTGTTGGGTGTAAAAACCTCCATAGGGTTTCCCATCAAAGCGTTGAGGGGTGTCGTTATAATGACCAATTAATGTTTCTTTCCTGTAAGCACCTTTGCGGGTAAGCTCTGGGTATTTTTTTATTTCAATACGCCATCCTTGGTCATCAGTTAGGTGCCAATGAAAGGTGTTAAATTTTAATGCTGCTAACCAAGTAATGTATTGTTTGATAAATTCTTTGGGGAAGAAGTGGCGAGAAACGTCAAGATGCATCCCACGGTATGAAAACCTTGGAGCGTCTTTAATCTCCATGCAAGCAATAGTTATCGAGTCAATTATAGTGGTATTTGATTTTTCTAACACTGGAGGAAGTATCTGGCGCAAACTCTGGACTGCATAAAAAGCCCCTTGGCCGTCAGATGCTTTAATAGTAATACCCTTTTTTAAAATACTAAGGCTGTATCCCTCCTTTGGTATTGAATTGTCTTTAATAATTACAATACTTGCAGCAGCTTGTGGGGCAGAATCAATCGAAATTCCAGTGCCATTTAAAAGGTATGCTTTTAAAAAATTTACTGCTGTTTTAAATTCTGGAATTGCAAAAAGGGTACTGCTATTGGTTAAGATGAGGTGACCACTACGCATTTCTAGTTGATCAGGGGCTGGAATAATCGTTGCATCACTAACCATAAGTTGCTTGCCTTTTCTAGGGGTGCAACCACTGGATAGCACGAACAATACTAGCACCAGTAACCAAAGGCTATTTAAACGGATTGGATTAGTTTTGTAATGCATTTAGGGTCTTGTGATGTAAAATGGTATTTTGCGGTGAGCTGGTTACAAAAGTGATGTTTTTTTCCTGGCCAGGTAATAAATCAAAAAAGTTGTCTGTAAAATGTCCTGGGACATCTGTATATAAAAATACATTTTTTTGCAGTGTTGTGGCCTTGAGTGAAATTTCAATTCCATGAACACCTAATTTGGTTTTCATATCAAAACCATCTTCCCCAAGGAGGAGGTCTTTGGGTTTTTCAAAATAATATATCTGGTGTAAGTCACCAAATACAACTTTTGCGAAGGTTTGTTTTCGATCAAAGTCAAGTTCTCTTAAATCTACTTGATACACTACTTGATTTTTTTCATTAAAAGTACGTACAGGTTTTGTAGGTGTTTGATACAGGATGTTACCATTAAAATCATAAAATAAAACCTGCATGGGGGCCTGTAGTGTTTCAGGGCCATCATCTACTACTTTAATTTTCAATATGTTATTTTGCTCAAAAGGTATAATAATTCTATTCTCGAATGCCTGTTTTACCTTGTAGTGAAGTGCTTTCCAATTTCCTAATCCGTCAATACTTGACCAAGAAACAGCTGGCCAGCAATCATTTAATTGCCAATACAAACTCCCCATATTGTATGGCTTTGCTGCACGATGCGCTTTGATCCCTTTGGTGATCCCGTAGGCCTGCAATAATTGACTTACGTAGATATAATCTGTAGCATTTGTTGGCACTGGAAAATTTCTTTTCATGTACTGTTTAATAATTGCAAAACCCCTTGAATGCTTTTGATGGCTTTCAAAACTTGGATGTAAAAGATCTATACTATCCATTTGAGAAAAATACTTGATTACCTGATATCCTGGAAATGACTGAAATCCAAATTCACTCATAAATCTTGGTACCTGTTGTTGGTAATGTTCAAAGGGGTAACCATCGTGCCAGACCCACCAATCATGAGCATCTCCCTCAAACTGATATCGTTTGTCTCCTCTACCAAACTTAGGAGAACTCTCCCAATACGAAATACTACCGTGTAAACTATCTACAACTTTGGGTAAAATGCCATTAAACACTGCTTGGTAACTGTTCCAGATAGCTTCTTTTTGAGCTTGGGTTTTATCTGCTTGCCAGCCCCACCTGTACCAGCCTTCGCTGTTTTCGTTATTACCACAATAAAGTGCTATACTTGGGTGTTGCCTTAGTCTTTTTACGTTGGCTACGGCCTCGTTTTTAACATTGTTTAGAAATGAGTTGTCTCCAGGGTACATTGCGCAAGCAAACATAAAATCTTGCCAAACTAAGATTCCTTTTTCATCACATAAATCATAAAACAAATCATCTTCATACACACCCCCGCCCCACACTCGGAGCATATTCATGTTTGCCTTGAGTGCATCATTGAGTAATTTTTCACGCTCCTTGGGCTGCACCTGTGAGAGAAATATATTCTGTGGAATGTAATTTGCCCCTTTCATGTAAATAGGTTTCCCGTTGAGTTTAAAATAAAACCGTTCTCCAAGGGTGTCTTTTTCTGTAACAAGCTGTATGGTTCTTAGGCCTATTTTTTTGTGAACCGTTTCTAGAATTGTACCCTCTTTTTTTAGGTGTATGGTAAAATCATACAGAAAAGGAGTTCCAAGATTGTGTGTCCACCAGCGTTTTGGGTTATCAATAGAAAAAGGGATGCTATGGGTATTGAGACCCTTTTGTAGTGTTATGGGTTTGGAATGTGTTTTTCCAGTGGTGTTATTTATAACCTCTACAACACAGCGGGTATCTGGTTTAAAAGACATCATTTGAATGTTTGCCTCTACCAATGCCTGGGAAGTGTTTATTTCTTGGGTTTTGATATACACATCCTCAAGCCTAGCTACACTATAGGATACCAATGATACATCACGCCAAATACCCATGGTTTTAATCTTTGGGGCCCAATCCCAACCGTATTGAAATTGCGGTTTTCGAGAAAACACTCTTGGGCCCTCAGCAAGTGTGTAGCCTAATTTTAAAACAGCCTTAGCCTCTATAGTATCTGGACTAAACAGTATTACCTCTAGGGTGTTTTGGAGCTTTAAAATTTTTGTTACATCAACCTGATAAGGACTAAATGCATTGTTAGTTTGTAAGATAACATGCCCATTTAAAACCACTTTTGCATAAGTATCTAGGCCATCAAACTTTAAAATATGTTGCTTTGTCTGTAGTTCTGAAGGTGAAACGGAAAAGGCCTTTGTATACCTCCAATCTTTTTCAGACACCCATTGAAGGCTGTCTTGATTATTTGCAATAAAAGGATCAGGGATTTCTCCCAATCGCAGCAAATCAGATTGGACACTCCCGGGCACTTGAGCCAACTGCCAATGTTGAGAGTCTAATTTTTCAAATTGCCAATCATTGCCATTTAACAACAGGATTTGGTTATGTGACGGCGTGCAAGAAATAAATAACACAGTAAGAAGACCGAAAAAAGTAATTCTCATGCTACTAAAATAAGCATCTTATTTACTTTCCTGTTAGATTGTTGATCATATAGATCAAAATAGTAAATAAAAAATGATGCATTTCATCGATTTTTTTATTTGAGGAGGTAGTAATTGACATTTTTAGTTGTTTTTTGTTTAAAAAACACGATGAAATGCATAAAAATAACGATGAAATGCATAAAAAATATAAAAATTTAGGATTTTTATGATTTTTGTATTTTTTATATCAAATCTATTGTTTATAGGGGTTAAGAGGTTTATTGGCACAGTAGGTCTTTCAAAAAAACATTAATAAAATCGATTAAATGCACAAAATATCAGATAAAGTGTTTTTTTATTACAAAAAGTTTTATATTTGAATCATCATCATGCCCCAAATTTGATGACCCCAAATTATGAAACCATTAAGACTTAGCCTGCTTGCTATGGTGTTTTTGCTATCATTTACTTCCTTTACCACAGAAGACGTGGTCCCAGAAATAATTGAAGATTACACCATTGATCTAAATCTTGCAAAAGAAACAAATTGGAAATTGGCAGAACAAATTACATACCATATAAATCAACACAGAAGCTCTATTGGGCTCAACCCTATTGAAATAGATCAACAATATGCCTCAGCCTATGCTGTAGAACATACAAAGTATATGATTAGTATTAAAAACATGAACCATGACAATTTCCACTATCGTCAACAAGCACTTACCTATCAAGGTGCACAAAGAGTTGGAGAAAACGTAGCTTTTGGATACCAAGATCCACAAGTTGTAGTGAGCGCCTGGCTAAATAGCCCAAGCCATAAAAGAAACATAGAAGGTGATTACACACACTCTGGTTTTGGAATCATGCAAGACACTAATGGAAATTTTTATTATACCCAACTATTTTACAAGAACTAAGACCTACTTATTTATTGTTTGAGACTCCAACCCATAGCCGCCCCAAAGCTATATGTTGGAGTTTTTTTATGTACTTTTATGGTGTAACAAAAAAGTATCGCCATGGCAATTCAAAAACCGTTTAATTTAAATCAGTGGGTTAAAGACAATAGAGCCCTTCTAAAGCCGCCCGTTGGGAATAAAAACCTATACAAAGAAGCGGGTGATTATATTGTGATGATTGTAGGAGGTCCTAATGCACGTAAAGACTATCATTACAATGAAACAGAAGAATTGTTTTACCAACTCGAGGGCAATATTCAAGTTCATATTCAAGAAGATGGTGTAAAAAAAACCATGGAGCTTGGCCCTGGAGACATGTATTTGCACCCGGCCAAAGTGCCCCACTCTCCCGTGCGCGGCCAAAACTCTATTGGCCTAGTGATTGAACGCAAAAGAAAAAAATTAAACGTAAATGATGGCTTACTGTGGTTTTGTGAATCTTGCAATGAAAAATTACACGAAGTGTATTTTCCCTTAAATGACGTAGAGGTAGACTTTTTTAAGCATTTTAAAGATTTCTACACCAGTGAGCAATTAAGAACCTGTAACAGTTGCAACACTGTAATGGATGTAGATAGTCGTTTCACAAACTAGGGGCTTGCCACTGGTGTTTTCATAGCCTTGTTGTTCCCTTTTAAATGCTTTTGTGAACGTAAGCAATATCGTATCTTCGCGCTACACCCCAATAGCTTAAACTTGTATGGGTGATGTAAAAAACTTGAGCAGCTAAAAAAAACCAAATTAGAAAAACAACCCTCTACTAGATAGAGATTAAAAAATACATTTTATGTCAACAGTAGCAAAAGACTTTGGTATGGACCAGGCGTTAAAACAACTAGGGCTTAAAGCCGTAAATCAAGGAACCTCAACAGGAAACTCCTGGTATCCAGGAGGGGCGGAAATTGCTTCCTATTCTCCGGTAGATGGCGCCTTAATTGGTAAGGTTACCACAACCACTAAAGAAGAATACCAGAAGGTTATTGAAACTTCTCAAGAAGCATTTGTATCCTTTAGGGCCATGCCAGCCCCGCTAAGAGGGGAGATTGTACGTCAATTTGGTAATAAATTACGAGAGCTGAAAAAACCACTTGGAAAACTTGTTTCTTATGAAATGGGAAAATCACTACAAGAGGGATATGGAGAGGTACAAGAGATGATAGACATATGTGATTTTGCTGTAGGATTGTCAAGACAATTAAATGGCCAGACAATTCCCTCTGAACGTGCAGGTCATGTGATGAGAGAGCAGTGGCATTCACTAGGTATTGTTGGGATCATATCGGCATTTAATTTTCCTGTGGCTGTTTGGGCATGGAACACAGCACTTGCATGGGTTTGTGGTGATGTATGCGTATGGAAAGGAAGTGAAAAAACACCTTTGTGCTCTGTGGCATGTCAAAACATTATTGCTGGTGTATTAAAAGATAATAATCTTCCAGAGGGAATTTCCTGTATCATTAATGGAGATTACACGGTAGGTGAAATGATGACCAAAGACACCAGAATACCGCTCATATCTGCAACAGGATCTACTCGTATGGGAAGAATTGTTGGTGCAACTGTTGCCGAGCGTTTTGGTAAGTCATTACTAGAATTAGGGGGAAACAATGCCATTATTATAACCCC
>Ga0213868_10001977_pt1 | contig 19739 bp, 14 predicted proteins | sample PICome_9_FD_160087 | JGI IMG/M metagenome (GOLD analysis project Ga0213868, IMG submission 160087) | Coastal seawater microbial communities near Pivers Island, North Carolina, United States - PICO127 | ecosystem: Environmental > Aquatic > Marine > Coastal | place: USA: North Carolina...
ATGAGCATGAGGAAGGAGTAGATCAGGTTGATTTCTTCCTGGGGTGAGAGGTCTGTGAGTTTTTCGATGGTGAATTTCCCTTCGAAAAAAGCAGGTTGCTTGCGCACGCGCATCACTGGTGTGCCGTCGGCGCGGGTGGCAATATAGGTCGGGTGGCAGAAGTATCCGGTCAGGAACCCCACAATCGGGATGTTGCCGAGCAATCCGTCGAGCACCCTGGTCCATGGATTTTCTTCCTGAATTTTAAAGTCGGCGAGGTCGTTGCCGGCTTTAAACACATCATATCGAGCTCGCCAAATCGAACGCATGCCTTGCCGACCGACGGAGCCGAGGTCGTTGCCTTCATGGTCGGTAAAAAAGTAGCGGGCCGACCAGTCAATCACCTTGTTTGCCTTGATGCTTGCGATTTGCCGGGTTTTGTTCGGGTCAGAAAATACTTGGATGTCCTCCTTAAATTTGAACAGCTTTTGTTTGACGTAACAGATGGGGTTGTTCTGGTTGTCGCTGACAATGACTTGGGGGGCGACGGCGATGATTTTGAAGCTTAGGTTGAGAGGGTAAGTCAACTGCTAGGAATTTGCTTTTGGCGGAAAGGTCACGGAAACCGGGGCTTGGCGGAATACATGGGGGAGAAAGGCGGTTGCGGGGGGAAGAGGGGCTGAGATGGTGGTTTGGTTTGGCTGCTGGGCGTAGCCGGACAAAACGGTGCCCTGCGGAAAACCCAAACACATGATCAAGTACATCATCTTTCGCATGGTCTCGTTTCCTCTCATCAGTAGGTCAAAGCGTCCCGAGAACTCGCGCGTCGCGGGTCCCAAAACACATATCTACTTCCACTCTTCAAGCACTCATCGGACAAACCTCACACCCAAAATTCGCAGGGCGGATTTCCAAATCTCCGATCCGGATCATGTCCCCTTCAAGTTTCATGATTCCCGAAATCGGAGCTCGGAAAAAATTCAATCGCAACGCTATTTCCTCTGATCCATTTTGGCTGCCGCCACCTCCAGCTGAACGTTGTCGAAGAGCGATTGGACGCCGCCACCACCGAGGATTTCGACACGCAGTTTTTGACCAAGACCGGCCGGGTTGGCACCGGTGGTGAAGGTCCATGTCCATGCCTGAAAACCATCGTCGACTTCATCACCGTTGACCGGTGTCGGATTATTCACAGCAGAAGGTTTCAGGAGAAACTCACCGTAAGAATCGTTGGCAACGCCGTCACCGCCGGTTCCATCATCGGTGTCCGGAACATACCCCAGGCGCAACTCGCCGCCCGGGAATGACCCGACAAAACTTGGATGAATCGCCACCACTTTCAGGGTGTAGATTGTGTCTGCACCAAGAGCAGTAGGAAGCACCTGATAAAGGTCATGCTTTGGACCGTTGTTGTAAGCAAAGAATACCCCTCGATTTGGGAGCGGATCAATCAGACCGGCGTTGATGTAATTGGCATGGGAAGCCCCAAAAAAGCCATTCACGCCCAGCCCGGTCCGGCCAAATTTCCAGCTTCCATCAGATTCAAAGCCAGGCTCGTCAATCTCGATTAAGGAAACCGCCGGCACATTCTTTGCTTTCTCCGGATCCTGAGTCCTCTTGGTGGCTTCTGAAGCCACCACAGTCGACCTGTTTTTGAGCAAACCAACCATCGCTTCCCCCATTGCATCCCCAATGTTCATGTAGGTTTCCGCGTTACCACCGTAGTGACTTCCGGAGTCGCTTCCCTTTGATAAGGGGTGGGCATAGACGGTCGCAACATTCCCCTTAAATTCTGGATACTTGCCGGAGTCACCATCAACGGCGAGCATCGCGTCGAGGATTGTTCCACCGCCGTCAACGGCCCCTTTTTTAGTCTGGCCGAGCGAAGCGGTAACGAACTTTGCGTTCGGCGCCTTGAAATCCTTCCGAAGCTGCTTAATGAGCTGAACGAGGTTTTTTTCGTATCGGCTGGAGAGTGCTTCATTGCGACTGTCCCGGTCTCCCTGCCACCAGCAAAATCCCGCAACCTCGTATCCCCTGGCATCGGGATAGTAAGTATTCAAATCAGCCAGGACTTCCTTGGCTCTCGCCACATCACCGTCATACTGCAGTCCGGCATACCATCCGATTTTTTTCGGTTCGCTCCCCTTTTCCCAGCGCTCGGGAGACCCCTTGTATCCCGGATGGACCCAGGTCACCCCCTTTGCATCGGTATGTTCAAAGCTCTCGCTTCCGGGAGGCAACAAATCCCAGCCGAGACCCCGATTGCCGATGCAACTTTTCAGGATCATGACAGGCGCCTCAAGGGCATGCCCCACGTGATGGCCGATCCCCATTTCCGGTCCGATGTTGCCCTTGATTGTCATCCATTCATTGTTGAACACTCTTGTCTGTCCGGGACCACCGCTGCCCATGACCCGCACATTCCGGACATCCTTTCGCTCGGTCCAATTCCCGGCCTCATCGATGAGATAGGGATATAGGCCTTTCTCTTTCACCGCTTGTTCAAGGGAGCCTTCACCACCTTTGATTTTTCCGAAACCGAGCATATTGGATTGGCCCATGAGTATGAAGACTTGTACTGGCTTGCTTAAATCCGCCGATTTTCCATCAGGATCAGGGAGCTTGCTTTTACCGCTTGAGACCGGAGTCCAGCCAATGGACATCATCGCCAAAAGGCCCAACACTTTGATTGCGTTTCTCGTTTTCATAAAATGCTTTTTTCTAAATTGGTTCATCTTTATTTGATCCGCCTATTTTACCTTCTTCCTTCCCCTCTTTGGGAAAAGTTACAAACTCTGAAGTCGATCGGAGTATCGACTTCCTCCAATAATTCGGAAGATTTTATAAAATGACAGCCTATCCGAATTTGGATAGGATCAAACCATGGCCAATTTCACTCTTTATACCCCCTCCGAACAAGTGGCTTCACACTTGCGGGCAGAGATCATTGCAGGCCGATGGAGGGGAACGATGCCGGGGGCGCCGACTCTCGCCGTAGAGCTGGCCGTTGACAGCAAGACAGTCTGGGCCGCGCTCAATTTACTCGAGAATGAAGGCCTTCTCATTTCCCAGGGGACAGGTCGGCGGCGGCGTATCTCGTTACCCCCTGAAACCACCCCACCCGCCCTTCGCGTTGCCATTCTGGACTACGATCCACTAGAACAAACGGAAGACTGGTCCAAATCGATGCAACAGCAATTGGCTGAACAAGGGCACAGCAGTTTTTTTGCCGAGAAGTCTCTCACCGAACTTGGAATGGACCTTGGCCGAATCATCCGGCTGGTAGGTCAAACCCGGGCAGATGCCTGGATCATTTGCTCGGGTTCACGCGAAATCCTCACCTGGTTTGCCCAACAAACACCCCCGGCCTTTGCTCTATTTGGTCGACGTCGGGAACTGTCGATCGCAGGAGTCGGCCCGGACCACAATTCGGCTGGCCGGGCCGCCGTCCGTCGTCTGCTTGAACTGGGACACCAACGTATTGTTATTCTCGTCCGCGACAGCGCGCGCGCGGGAGGACCCGGTCAGGCCGAACGCGTCATTCTTGAAGAAATGGCAGCTCAGGGACTTTCGATCGGCACCTATAACCTTCCCGATTGGAAAAACACTCCCAAGGATTTTCATCGGGTGCTCAAGGAGTTATTCCGCGTCACCCCGCCCACAGCCTTGATTATTGATGAACCTTTCCTTTTCCACGCTGCCAAGGATCACCTCGCCCAGCGAGGAATATTGGCACCCAAACACGTTTCGTTGATCTGTACTGATCCAGACCCCACTTTCGCCTGGAGCATTCCAACCATCGCACACATCAAGTGGCTGACTCCTCCCATCGTGCGTCGCGTCGTTCGCTGGACCAACAACATTGCCCGCGGAAAAAACGACCGCCGGCAGAGCTTTACCAAGGCGGAATTCATCGAGGGAGGCACGGTGGGAAAGCCACCGGGTGAAAGATGACCGGGAAGCCCAAAGTCAGTCATCACGTCCCGGGAAACCTCGCCACAACTAAAACAGGACAACTGACTGCTACTGACTGCTAGGAATTTACTTTTGGCGGAAAGGTCGCGGAAACCGGGGTTTGGCGGAATACATGGGGGAGAAAGGGGGTTGCTACGGAAGCTCACCTCATACTTCCTCGAGCATAGAGGTCGCATCGCCAAAGGTTCCCGGCCGCACGTTCATCTTATCCATCAAGGAGAGATAGAGTCGGCACATCTGACGTTCCGATTCCCCTTTGTAGTCGAGCACCCGTCCGCCCTTAAGCCGGCCGCCGGCACCACCAAGAAGCGCTACCGGAAGCTGGCTCGCGTCGTGGTTGCCAGTGAGCATCGATGAGCAGAACATCAGCATTGAATTGTCAAGCGCGGTTCGCTCCCCCTCCTGAATCGCATCGAGTTTCCCGGCAATATAACTAACTTGCTTGAGGAAGAACTGGTTCACCTTAAGCCAGTCTGCGGTGTCATTGTGGGACAGCAAATGGTGGATCATATAGTCGACGCCCAGATTTGGGAAACGCAGCGACGAGTGGTCGTTGTTTAACTTGAGCGTACAGATCCGAGTGGTGTCAGTCTGAAATGCGAGCACCAGGATATCGCACATGAGACGCATATGCTCGGCAATGTCCTGCGGGATCCCGTCCGCCGGACGCGGGATATTGGGATCACTCAGCGTTGGGCGCCATCCTTGGAACTCGCCGCGTTTCCCGGCATTCTCAATCCTGGTTTCGACTTCGCGGACCGAGTCTAGATATTCATCGAGCTTCCTCTGATCGAGTGTACTCGCTTTCCGTCGCACGTCTTTTGCGTCCTGCAAAACAGCATCGAGAACACTCTGATCCCCCTTGCTCGCAGTGTCCTTGAACAAGCGGTCAAAGGCGAGGGCTGGATATAACTCGAGCGGCGTCGGCGTTGTCGGCGAGCTCCACGAGATGTGTGAACTATAGAGCATCGAGTAGTTCTTGTGCACCGATGGATTCGATTTTTCGCAGCCAAGAACCAGACTTGGGACCTTGGTGGAGCGGCCATGATGCCTAGCCAAGAGTTGGTCCACGCTCATCCCCGAGCGAATTTCACCACCTGATGCGAGCGGCGCTCCAGAGAGCAGGTTTCCCGTCTGCGAACTGTGAATGTTTCCCTTTTGCGCTTCGGCGTTGTGCAGGCCGCGGATGAACAGTAGTTTCTCTCGAAAGTCAGCGATTGGATCTAACACCTTCCCTAACTCCATCGCCTTCCCATTCCCCTTTGCCCACCATTCCTTTGAGTGGAAGCCGTTGCCGGAAAACAAGACCGCCAGTCGCACCGGCGCCTCACTCCCGGGTTCGCGCTGCTTGATCTCATCACCCCATACAGTAAGTGATTCCATCCATGGCAAGGCCATCGTCACTCCAGCTCCACGAAGGAAGGCTCGGCGGTTGAATCGGTGGGATTTGTTTTTCATTATTCTATTGAATGGTCTCGACCACGGATCTCGCGAAACTGACGGCTGAGGACGATACTCTCGATGATTTGGGAGATTTGATAATCATTTTGAACGAGCTGCAACTGAATCTCATCGAGCAGGGGTTCGTCGCTAAGAAGCACGCTGCGACCGAGTGCATAGCCCAGGAGCTTACGAGAAAACTGCCGTATGAAGTCATCGCGGCGATGATTCAGGAGGTAGTCACGTAGCCCATCGGCGCCGGAGAACCGAGTTCCATCGAGGAGTTTCGCGCTCGCATCGATTGGCAGGTCGGCATTGTCTTTTAATCGGAAGCGGCCAATGGCGTCGTAGTTTTCAAGAGAAAATCCGAAGGGATCGATTCGAGCATGGCAGCGTGCGCAAGCTGGATCACTAACGTGCCGCTCAGTCAAGGCGCGCTCGGTGAGTCCCTTCGGCGGTGCATCACCCAAAACAGGAATTCCTTTCGGCGGCCGCGGCAAACGCTCGCCAAGCAAGGTCTCGCTGATCCAAGCACCACGCAGGATCGGGCTGGTCCGAGAAGCACCGCTCTGCTTTGCGAGTGTTGCACCGAATCCCAATATTCCACCCCTCCCTTTCGCGCGAACCCCCGCGACCCGTCGCCACCCGGCATCGTCGGAACCACCAATTCCGTAGTATTTCGCGAGTCTGCCGTTCATAAAGGTGTGGTCAGCGTTGAGCAGATTGAGCACCGATCCGTCATCTTGGAAGAAATTGGTAAAAAATCGCACAGGCTCTTCGCCAAGCGCACTGCGTACGGCGGCGAATTCGGGAAAGTGACGCTCGCTCTTTTCGTCGAAACTATCGAAATCGCGCACGTGGAGCCACTGGCTGCCGAACTCAATGGCAAGGCGGCGCACTCGCTTGTCCTTGAGCATCCGCTGCGCTTGGGCTAGCAGGACATCAGGATTTTTCAATTTTCCGCTAGTAGCAAGCGACATCAACTCTTCGTCTGGAGCTGAACTCCACAGGAAATAGCTCAGCCGCGACGCCAGTTGGAGATCGTTCACCGGTGCCGAAGTTTTTCCGGGCTGCGGGCTTTCCAATTTATAGAGAAATGCAGGAGCTACAAGAACACGGGCGAGGGTAAGGCGAGCCGCGGCTTCGTGCGTCAGCTCCTGTTCGCGAAGCTTCTTGTAGAGCATTCTCAAATCCATCTTCTCCCTCATCGTGAGCGGCCGACGCCACGCCTGGCCCGCGAAGGCTAGAATGCTATCCACATGGTTTGGCTCGGCTGCGATACGCGCTTTTTTGAAAACTTCTGCGCGTCGCTTGATTGGTTCACGCATCGGAGTAAATGCGCTCGGGTCGGCATCCTGGGTCGCGAATTGCCAAAGCTGCTCAAAGGCGTCGACGAGCTGCAAGGCACCCTCACTCACAAAGTGGAGTTCGCTCCAGAGTTTATCGAGTTGCTTCGCTTCAGCTTCGTCAAGCATCAGACGACGCAAGTGGTGATCTTCGCGATGGAAGAGAGTGAGTGTCACCACTTCATCGACCGGGACGATCTTGGTGTAGCAGAGCGCCGCTGGAAAGAGATTCCGGAAGGCCTCGATGTCAGCCTCGAGACGGTTCCACGCTTTACTGCCATTGTTGACAATAAAGGGTGCCGAGGATTCGACCGGCACAAGGCCATCACTCCAAAATTTCTTACCCCCCTTGGGATTGTTCGAGCCGGCAACAGGATCCGTCGCTTCCACGGGAGCGGTAAACAGCACGCGCATTTGCACACATCCTTCTTTCCCGTCCAGTGGATGCAAACTGACGCGAGTGACAAGTTCCGCTCCAGAAGCCAGTGCAGCCGGGATCCGATAAGCGAGAGTGGAAGTTGCTGCCGCCCGGATATCTTCAGAAGCGACCTCGATTCCGGATGCACTCTTCGCCCATTCCAAGGGACCGTTCCAATCGAGGAGGATCGTACACAAGGCCTTGTCTGCTTCCCCGGCAGCATCCGATTCAAGTAATACAGACTGCACCTGACCAGCGGCCTTTTTCAATTCCACCGTCGTTTTACCCTCGATCACCGCAGCCCGCCAATTCGCCAAAACCGAACCAGGAGGAACCACGCTTTTCGAAGTTCCATCAATTTCCGATGCACAAAAGTGCCAGACATCGGCATTGCCAAAGGTGTCGGCCAAGGGATTGCTATCGTGCAAGCGATCAACCACTTGTTCCGCCAAATTCCAGATGCGCTTCTTACCTCCGACTTCGCGGATCGCGAGCTCGACGACCGTGGAGTCACAGGCGTAATCGCGATTCCGAGGATTGATCGCAAATTGCACCAGATCACCGGGTTGTATCGCGATTTCGGTTTTCGGATCAAAATCCTTACGGGCACCGTTATCGATTAATCCCTTGGCGAGAGTAACAATTCCTGTCCGACTAACCAAATCCACACGCCACTCGATGCCGTTGCCGCAATTGCCATCGGCATCTGCGACAAACCCGCTGAATCCGATCTTACCCGCAATGGGGCTTCGCCAATAGACGATGGCCTCCTTGGTCGGAGACGGATGCATGATCACACTGCGAGCGGGCATGGTGATGGTACTGAAGTTTGCCGGCTTCACGGAAGCATTGCCGGTCAGGCTGGGCGTCCCCCCTGGACCCCAAGCGCGGATGTCGGGATTACCCGCGACCTTGATGCGTTTTTCGACGAAGTGGCCCTTGGCCTCAGGCAAAGCAGATTGCCCGAGTTGCATCAACGCGGCCCAGCGCCCTGCCACGGTAACATCTAATTTGTTGCGCTGCGCAATCTCATGAACCGGCTTCTTACCCTGATGAGACTCGGCAAGTAGCTCGAGATAGCTGCTCGTCCTACCCAACTCTGCAGTCATCACTTCATCCACTCGTTGGGCCAGAGCCTCCGCGTCAACGAGCGAGACCGGTGGACGCTTGGGATGGAGAATCCTCGGGTTTTCCCAGATCGCAAAGTCACCCTGCTCACCGTCGCCGGCGTCGGAGGTATGAAGGTAGATTTCAAGGTCTTTACCGTTGGTGGGAGTTGGGAGCCTTATCCGGAACTCCTTCGAGGGCATCAGCGGATCGACAGGCTCCTGCCACGCCTTGGGTCCATCGCGTTTCCCAATGTGACCGACAGTGGTGAATCTCCAAAGTGCGCTTTGCCAGCGGGTGATCGCATCGGCAAGGGCCTGCGCATCTCCAGATTTTGACTCGCGCCATTGACTGCGAATCGGATCTAACAGGAGCGATGGCTTCGCGTCATTCAAGGCTTTCCATAATTTGCCCAGATACTTCGCATTCACACCGTGATTTCGCGCCAGTTCTTCGATACTCTTTCTTGCTGTGATCAGATCCGCCCTACCTTCCAGAGCCACGGCGAGATAGTGTTGCAAGGGCAACAGTCCGCCGTCTTTCGTATCAAATTTGATTCCTTGAAGATTAACAGCCGTTCCACCTCCGGCTTTGGAATACCTGTTATAGAAAGCGCGAATCGCAGCCAGTTTCTGATCTGTCAAATCACGGCGCGTTGTTTTCTCGGAAAACGCAATTCCGTCAGGGAGGAAAACAGCGTGCTTTGAAACTTCCTTTGCCGCGTCAAGATACTTCGTAAATAGCGACGGCGACATCACGAGGGCAGCCCCGGCATTGGTAAAACCTTCGCCAGCTGCCCCATCAACTGGAAATTCGTGTGCCGGCTCCAAGGTCTCGACCCCGGTGAGATCACGCAAACTATAAGTATATTCAGCATTGGATAAACGCCGGACAACCACAGGTCCAGGATCTCCAGCATTAGCCTCACCAATCTTCTTCAGCGTCGAACGCACCCAGGCGAGAACGTCGGCTCTCTGCCCCTCCGGTAGCTGCAGCTTCTTCTTTGGCGGCATCTCACCAAGCTCCAACTGATCTTTGACAAGTTGCCAGACTTTTCCGTCGCTACGGATTGCCTCAAGAGAATCGAATCTCTCGAGGTCCAACTCCCCCTCCTGTTCCTCTGTGGAATGACAGTCGAAACAATATTTATCGAGCAGCGGCCGGATCTCGGTTTTGAACTCATCGACATCATCGTTTGCTACAAGACAGGACAATGACAGGAATAAGACGATAGCAGCAATCCTGGCCATCCCATCAAATAGGGGCATGGGAATAAACTCTTCCAAGTTTATCTCTTCTGTCTTTTCACGGAGCTTCTCCATGATGCGTTCGTCGACGAGCCGAATCATTTGGTTAGAGAATTGATAGAGTTATACGCAATGACAAGGCAGAAGCGGCTACCCCGACGGTTTCCCTACTACTGATCGAGGGCCACATCAAGAAGCGCGCCGTCGGCGAGACTGCTAGGAATTTGCTTTTGGCGGGAAAGGGTTGAAGTCGCATTTGGACCGGGGCGGAGGGGGTGAAAAGGGGGGTGGCTACGCCAAAATCTCCTTTACGATTTTTCCGTGGACGTCGGTCAGGCGGATGTCCCGGCCACTGAAGCGGTAGGTCAGCTTTTCGTGGTTGATCCCGAGCAGGTGCAAGATGGTTGCATGCAGATCGTGTATCTGCAGGGGATTTTCGACCGCCCGGTAGCCCCATTCGTCGGTAGCCCCAAATGTAACGCCGGGCTTCACGCCTCCCCCGGCCATCCAAAGACTGAATCCGTATTCGTTGTGGTCCCGCCCTTTGCCACCCTGGGCAAAGGGCGTCCGTCCGAACTCCCCGGTCCAAACCACTAGGGTTTCATCGAGCAGACCGCGTGATTTTAAATCGCGAATCAAGCCGGCGATCGGCTGGTCCACCGCGCGCGCGTTTGTACTGTGATTCGTCACGAGGTCGTTGTGGGCATCCCAGCGCTGGTAGCCATTCACCATGGGGATGGTCAGTTCGACGAAGCGAACACCCCGCTCGATCAGCCGCCGGGCGATCAGGCACTCCCTCGCATAGGTCTGGGTGTGTTTGTATTCGGCATCGAAGCCGTAAAGCTTTTTCGTGGCTTCGGTTTCGCGGTCCAGCGACATCACCTCCGGGATGGCCAGTTGCATCCGGGCTGCCAGCTCATGATTGGCAATCGCCGATTCCAGAGCCTCAACGCCCCCGGCGGTGCCCCGGTTCAGCTGCTGCGCCAGGCGACGTTTGATCTCCTGGGCCTGGGCAATTTTCTCATTTGGCTTCACATTGGCGAGCGGGGTGCCGATGGCGTTCAAGAGATTTCCGCGGTGCGTCGCCGGCAGGAATCCATTGGAAAAATTATCGAGGCCGCCGGAGGGAATCTGGCCGCCGTTGAGTACGACATAGCCCGGAAAATTTTCGTTTTCGCTTCCCAGGCCGTAGGAGGCCCATGCGCCCATGCTGGGCCGTCCCTGCAGGCCCAATCCGCTGTGCAGATAGTAACAGGCACTGGTGTGCTCGGGGAAGTTGGAGGTCATCGATCGAATGATCGCCAGCTCGTCGGCCAGTTCGGCCACATGCGGAAACAGATCACTAATCCAGGCCCCGCATTGTCCCCGCTGTTTGAATGTCCAGGGAGACTTCATCACTTTACCGACATTCCCGAACTGGGTGGCTTCAATCTCACCGATGACCTTGCGGGGATCCTCCCCGTGGTGCTTGGCCAGCATCGGTTTGTAGTCGAATGAATCCACCTGGGAAACGCCGCCCTCCATGAACAGGAAAATGACGTTCTTCGCGCGTGCCGGGAAATGTGGATTCACGGGCGCGCCATACAAGCCGGACAGGGCCAGGCCGCCAAAACCGAGCGAAGAATTCTGCAGGAGTTCGCGGCGGGTGATGAAGGGATGATTCATTTCAGGTAAATAAAATCTGTCATGCTATAAAATGAATGGCAGAGATCTCGCCAGGCCTCATGGCCGTTGGGATCGCCCCCATACAAACCGGTAAACGCGGTGAGTGCTTCGAGGCAGGCGGCCAACTCATGGTCACTCGGCGGGCGGGTAAAAGCTTCGGTATACATTTGTTCAATGCGTTTTGTGGCGGAGGGCCGGTCTTCGATCAGCCGCTTCGCCCAGATGCCGCTCTGCTGATACAAAAACGGGTCGTTCATCAGGACCAGTGACTGGGCGGCCACGTTGGTGACATTCCGCTTGCCTACGGTAGTGAAGGGCGTGGGGAAATCGAAGGCTAGCATGAAGGTGGGGAGAAAATTGCGCCGGAGCGCGGTATAGATCGATCGCCGACCGGCGCCATCCAGGGGGCCGCTCTGTGTCGGAGTGCCGCGGCCGATGACGAATTCGGTCAGGTGCACCAAAACCGGCTCTCCCCCGACCGTCCTGTCCAGTCGGCCGGAAATGGCGAGTGCCGAATCACGAATGACCTCCGCTTCGAGCCGTCTTACCGGCATGCGGTGCAGCCAGCGATTCTCCGGATCCTGATCCGCATACGCGGGATCTGCGGCCGTACTGGACATGCCGAAGGTCCGGCTCAGCACGATTCGCTCGATGAGCGACTTGATCGAATACGCGTGGGTATCTGCGAACTCAACGGCCAAGTAATCGAGCAACTCCGGATGACTTGGCCGCTCGCCCAGCCAGCCAAAGTTATCCGGCGTAGGGACAATCCCGCGACCGAAAAGCTGATGCCAGATGCGATTGACCATGACCCGAGAGGTCAGCGGATGTTCGGGGGCAGTGAGCTGTCGGGCGAGCTCCAGGCGTCCGGGGCTCAGACCGTCCATCGGAGCCATCGCAAGAAGTTCGGGCAGGTTTCGACCCACGCGCTCTCCAGGCGATTCGGGACGGCCCCGATCGAGCAAATGCTCATCCACCCCGGTGCCTGCCCACCAGCCGACGGCCAGCCGTGATTCCCATCGCGCTTCTTTCTCCAGACCATCGAGCGCCGAATGCCAGCTCTTGATCGACTCGCCGGGAAGCTTTATTTTACCCGACTCGACCAACCAGGCGACATGAGGCACATGCCGGGCTTCTAACTCGCCGTCCATCAGATCATCGAGCGCCCGGTATAGCTCCTCTCGCGGAACCTGCTTCTTCTCTCCTGGAAGGTGACCGGGTGTTCCGCCATCAATGACCTGGAGTATTTCCAAGGGAGCATCCCCAATCGGAGAAAATTCGAAGTGCACGCGCTGGCCTGCATAGTGCCTGAGATCGTGCGTAATCCAACGTGGTGTGTCGCCGTTTGCCTCCACCGTCCGCATCAGGGTTGTGTGCAGGGGACCGGTAAACAACGCCTGGCTGACCGCGGCATACACCTTTGCCTTCCCCCTGATCAGGTAATGAACCTGACCTGATGCCAGGGTAACGGTCGGGGTGCGAATAGTTTTACCAGCACGCGCCAAGCCATCCAAGGCTCCGGGATCGTTTTCACTATTTACATTCTTGAGCCCGTCCCAAAAGGCATCACGGATCGCTCCGCCATGACGAGACAGTGCGAGTGGTTGATCCAGGTGAAGCTTGGGGACGGAATGGGCGGCATTTGTATTGAGCGCTTTCAAATTCGCCCCCGGGGCAAAATGCCAGAGATTGGCCAGGGAAACGGTTTTCTCCCCCAACTGCAAAGAGAGTTGGTCGGGTTTCCCTGCGATGCCGCCCGGATGACCGTGGTCCATGACCCGAACCGCAATCGTATTCTTACCCGCTTTCAGGAGACCCGCAGGAACTGGATACTTCCGTAAGGTGTAATGGTGACCGGGATTCTCGTAGCCTCCCACACGCGTGCCATTAACCCATGTGACGTCCATGTCGTCGATTTGACCGAGGTGCAAAATCGCTTTTGACGCGGCCTGCCCGGCGGACAGTTCGATGGTTTTGCGAAACCAGACTACGCCATCGTAATCGGGTAACCCGGCGTTTTCAAAATGACCGGGAAGCTTCATCGTTTTCCACGTGCCGTGATCAAATGCCGGCTTGGCCCAGGCCTCTCCCTGGGAACCCGGATCAACGGCCACGATCAAACGCGACCAGTGAGGCAAAGGGACGGAGGTTTGCTTTGTGACTAACATCAACTGGCCCGGTAGAATTGATGACGAGCCAAAAGTCGGACCGTCCACCAGCCAGGCTGTCGGTCTGTGGGTATAGTCCGCTACGACCTGATGCTCACCTTCCACGGGAAACGTGGAAGAGGTCTTAAGCTCGACCGCCGCGTGCTCACCCAGCGCATCGACCACGGGCCGTGCTGCCTTGGCAAATGCTTTCGTGATCATCGGCATATGCAAGCGGCGCATGCGCGCCAGCTTCTCTACGACCGCTTTGTTTTGCTCCATCGACTCAAACCGTGCCTGGCGATAACTGGAACTGAGAACGAATCCAGCCATGGCATAGTAGTCACTTTGGCGGATCGCATCGAACTTGTGGTCGTGACAGCGGGCACAGGCCACGGTCAAACCGAGGAAAGCCTTGCTCAAGACATCGACCTTGTTGTCGATGCGGTCACATTCGTCCAGACGAAGATCTACCGCGGTACTGTTTTCCTCGCCAAAGAAAGGCCAGGCAGTGGCGAGGATCGATTCGTTGGCACCCGTTTCCGGATGCCGCCGCGGGGTTTCCAAGAGGTCGCCGGCGAGGTGCTCTTGGACTAAAGCATCATAGGGTAGATCCGCATTGAAGGCGCGAACCAGATAGTCACGATACCGGTAGGCATTGGGCAGAATGGCATCCCCTTCATGCCCGCGCGATTCCGCGTAGCGCACGAGGTCCATCCAATGACGTGCCCAGCGTTCCCCGTAGTGCGGGGAATCCAGTAGATTGCCGACAAGGGTTCGTTTTCGATCCTTGGAAGCGTCTTTGAGGAAGGCCTGGACGTCCTCCGGCTTCGGCGGCAAACCGGTGATGGCAAAGTGCGCGCGCCGCATCCACCGCCGATCATTGGCGGGCTCAGCCGGGCGTAGCTGCCCGCCTTCCAACTTTTGGAGAACAAAACGATCGATCGGATCCGTTGGCCATGCCAGATTCTGGACTTTGGGCGGCTCGACCGCTTGAGGCGATTGCCAGATCCAGGGCAGACGGTCGCGAAATTGCTCGAAGTCGAATTTCTGGCTGGCGAACGCCGCACTTGCCACGATGCTGAAGAAGGGGACTAGAAGGAGACGACACATCGTTTCTTGGTCTATACTCTCTGCCCTCCTCATGATCGATCATATTTGTCGAGATTCGGGGAACTGGGCTGCTAGGAAATTGCTTTTGGCGTGAGGGCCTTGAAGGCGTATTTGGACCGGAGCGGATGGGGGAGAAAGGGGGTTACCCGTGGTTTGAAGAAAAAGTCCAGCGACTTTACGGCGTAAAGAAAACTCCCGCGATTGCCAACGGTCATCCTTTGGTCGCAAAAATCCTGGCGCCCAATCAGAGGCCCTGGCAGGTGACAAGTGATCTACCCGGATTCTGGGAAAGGGGCTTTGCACAAATGAAAAAAGACCTCGCCGGTCGTTATCCCAAGCACAATTGGGAGGGGCCTTGAAGGCCCGCGAATTTTTAAAATCGGTGCCCACCATTGGCGACCGTACGCTTCCCATCCAGCGTTTAAAACCCTCAGCCCCTGAACCCTGAAAACTTCGGGTTCATCTCTCAACTTTCAAGCGGCTGAAGATCCATAGGACTGGTCACCCCCATCCCATTCGCCCCCACCGCCACATGCAGATAAATTTCCGTCGTCGTAATGTCCTCATGCCCCAGTAGTTCCTGGATCGTCCGGAGATCGGCACCGTCTTCCAGGAGATGAGTCGCGAAGGAATGCCTCAAAGCATGACTCGTGACTCGCTTTTGCATTCCCAAGCGGTTCACCGCTCGTTTCAGGGCTTTGCCGTAAACTCCGGCCAGCAGATGATGACGGCGCTCGATCCCGGTTCGTGGATCGAGTGTAACTTCTTTTGCCAGAAACAAATACTGCCAGGCAAATTCTTTGGCGGCAGCCCGGAACTTCCGCGCCAAGGCTCCCGGTAAATAAACTCCCGCCACGTCATTTTCCCGGTCCCTTTCCCAGAGGTGACGCGCCTTCTCGATCTGCCCAGCCAATGAATCGACTAACGAGCGCGGAATCACCGTCACACGGTCCTTGTCTCTCTTGCCACCTCTGACCGTGAGTGTTTTCCGATCCAGATCGACGTCTTGGATCCGCAGTCTCAAGAGCTCCGTCTGCCGCAAACCCGATCCATACTGAAGCTGGGCCGCCAAGGCATACCGCTCCTCGGTGGCTTTCATCTCATTCAAAAGCACTCCGGTTTCCTTCTTCGAGAGAACCACCGGGATCCGCTGACTGGTCTTCCGTAGTTTCACATTGAAAACAGGGTCCTCCATTCCACAAACATTTTTGAAATGAAACGCCAGCGCATTGAGAGCGTGCCTTTGGGTCGAATACGCACAATCGCTCTTGAGCGATAATTGATTGTAAAAACCCGGTCCCGGTTTGCACCTCCATCATCTTCTCAGCGGACCCGGCGAATTTCGTAAAACGTTCCACCAAAATCAGTTCAACAAGTGGATGAATCGAACGCTGGGAAACCGAAACTTGGCTTCTTGTCGACAAGTTGGCTTCAATTATCCTCGACTTTGGTCAGTGTGCAAAGAACGTCGCAGATATGAAGATACCATTTGTAGTTCTAGTCATGATCGCCACTCAAGGCATCGCAGACGCGAACGACGCGACAACCGTGAAAAAAGAGAGCGATACTGAATTTGACGTTCCAAAAGAGGTTGTGGCCTTCGTGAAGCAACTGGTCGAGAAACATCCTGAAACCAAGGCCAAACATGCCAGCATGATCGCGCCGTTCGAAGAGAAATACGGCGGAAATTTCAGAGCCGACCCGTTCGTTGCGACTGAGTGGCTTGTTCCCGAATACTCAACGAAACTACCCGAGACAAATTACGAAGGAGTCTATCTGGTTACGAGCCGGATGTTCTGCGGGTTTCGCCGTGGTTACAAGATTCCTTACCATATCATCGCTAAGGTAGCGGTGACGGAGCACAGCGACTATAAGGCGGGAGAGGGTGATGAGCTTATATTGGTGCGCAGTATGCTCACCCTCCACTTTGACGGGTTTGTCGACGTGACGTTTACTCCTAAATAGCCGTGTGGCCCAACAAGGCGGTGCAGGACAATCGGCTACCTGCTCCGAGTCGAAATCGGAATGACAATCTCAACCATCAACCTTAAATCGGAGGTGCGCCCCCGGTAGCGGGTGGCACGCCTCAGATGTTAGCCTGAAAAGATGGAGGAGATATCAACTGCTAGGAATTTGCTTTTAGCGGAAAGGCCGTGAAGAGCGGAATTGGGTGGAGTTCATGGGGGAGAAAGGGGGTTATGATGAATTTCCACCGTTCGTAGGGATGATGTCGAATGGTACGAGCGGCGATGTCAGTAGTACTGATCGAAGTGTCGTCGTTGAGAAACGTCCTGCTTACGAGAAGATCAACGAGGTGGCAGAGATGATTGCCCAACGAGTGGTGGAAGCGCATCAAGTCGTAACCTTTCACGAGTGGGTGCCCTTGGGCGTGGCATCTCGTGAGTTACCCCTGAAGCCACGGAAGGCTGATTCGGAAATGATCGCTTATGCCGATGGAATCATGACAAAGACCGAACGTCTCAAAGGGTATCACCGTCACGCGTTGAAGTATGCCGCTTACGTCGAGCGGATGGGAACAGGCGAATACGAAGTCCCAAGGTTTGTGCAAGTCTTTCGTATAGGTGATCTCGCGATAGGTACGAGTCCCTTTGAGACCTTTACGGAGACTGGTTTGGAGATTAAAAAGCGTAGTCCTTTTGCTGACTCCTTTGTCATTGAACTTGCAAACGGTGCGGGTGGTTACATGCCGCCACCGGCGCAGCTAAAGTTGGGCGGCTATGAAACATGGTTCGGAACCAACCGAGTGCAGAACGATGCCTCCGAGGTGATTACTGAAGCAATACTCGAAATGATGAGCGAATTGAAAGCGGAGAATTGACCTGAAACAGCAATGTTTCGAATAGAGGACTAGCGAAAATGCTAACGGAGGCTGCTGGTTGGAAACAGACCTCAACTTCGGCTATTCGACATTCAATTCAGGTTTCGTGATTTCGCCTTTCTCCAGCTTCTCTTCGAACTCTGCTTTTGCGGAGCTCACGTAGGGATTGGGAGGACGCATGCTTGCTGGAAGGTGGCGGCGGCGGCTGACCTCTCCGGGAGGATAGTTTTTACTTAGGTAAGTGAGAATTTGATCTTCGATCTCCGGAGCGAGTGGCCAAAGTCCCTGCTTTGCTTGCATCCAGTCAATCAGTGAGGCCCACGTTTCGCGGGTCGCTCCGTAGTTGGTGAAGAGCTTCGGGGAATGGCAGACGCTGCACATCGCTTGCGTGGTCTGCCAGTGTTCATCAATAATCATTCCGCTGACAGGATCGAACTCCGGTGCATCGTCTTCGGCGTTTGTGAAAATGCCTGTTAGGGTGAAAAACAGAATCACTGCAGCTACTCGCAGAGATGGACTGATTTTAGATAGTGAAAAATGAGTGTTCATATTTCAGACGGGAGAGAAGACTAAACGGCTTGAATCGCGATGCGGTGGCAAGCGTTGTTCAGGTAGCCTTTAGGATTCCATCCCGGCAGAATCATGGGCTGGCTCTTTCCCTTTTCGTCGGTCGCTCTCGCCCATACTTCGTAGTAGCCGGTTTTGGGAAACTTGATTCCGTCCTGCGACCAGCGCTGCCAGGCGAATCGGTTCGGCGCCTCTTCAAGTTTGGCTTCCTGCCAAGTGCTGCCGAAGTCGATTGATGTATGGACTTCTTTGACTGTTAAATCGCCGGCCCATGCCTGGCCGCGGCAGGAAAAAGAATCACCCACCGGTGCTTCGATTCCCGATTGGGGGAAAGTGACGAAAGATTTTACCGGCATCGATTCGATGACGATCATGTCTTCTTCAGGAACTTCCGTGCCGGGAGCTACCGTATACTTAGGGATCCGATAGGAAGTGCCAGTCATCTTAGCTCCGTCGTGGACTTGATCGCGAACGAGAAGTTTGTGAATCCATTTTCCGGAGGTGGAAGCGGGATACCCGCCGGTAATGAGGCGCAGCGGGTGGCCGTTCATCCAGGGAATATCGGCGTCGTTCATGGACCAGACGATCATAGAATCTTCATCGAGGGCCTTGGCTATGGGAACGCCGCGTGAGATGGGATCTTTCGTCGCGTCACCGGAGAGGTGCGTGTCTTTTCCGTAGTAGGCGGTGTAGACAGCTTTGTCGTTTACCTCGCATGCCTTCAGCACATCGCGCATGCGGACGCCGGTCCATTTGGGGCAACCGACCGCTCCGATGGTCCATTGGTTCCCCGAGGCGGGTGGCGAGAATTCGCTGCGCCCGTTTCCACCGCATTCGATTAAGACCTGGCGGGTGATCGTTTCGAATTTGTCCTTTAAATCCTGAATTGTAAATGTCGTCGGCTTATCGACGCCGGGGCCGCTGATTTCTATGGTCCACGTCTTCGCGTCGATGGTGTCAGCTGCTGGAGGGTGACCATTGTTTCTGACAAAGAGATGTTTCCCCGGAGTGATGGAGTCGTCGAGCAAGTGAGCTGGCGTTTCTGCATTCACGGGGCGGTCATTGAGGACGATGAGCCCGTCTTTGCCTTCAATCGTGAAAGGCTCTGGATTCTGGGCCAGTGCTGCGGGGATTAGCCCTGCGGGAAACTTGTCTCCGAAAACGATGTTTCCGCCGAGCACTGCGGCCATCGCTGAGAGTGCGTTGCGACTGAGGAACCCGCGGCGCGAGAGGCCGGAATCGAGTGGGTCGTTCCCCCAAATTACCTGAGAGGCTTTGTCCCCCATTTTGCCGTAAAGTTCGTGGATTCCTTTTTTCTCTTTCATCGGTTTATCGTGGCCAAGCCAGGTTTTCTCGAAGCGTAATAGTCGAATTTACCCCGTGCAATAAGATTACGGTAACTGCTAGGAATTTGCTTTTAGCGGAAAGGCCGTGAAGAGCGGAATTGGGTGGAGTTCATGGGGGAGAAAGGGGGCTGTGATGGCCGCGATCATAATCCTTATGGTTTCAGTCTGTGGATGGCCGGAGGGGGAATCAAGGGGGGCAGCTTGCACGGAGCCACTGATGATCTGGGCTACCATGCCGCTGAAGACAAAACCACGGTCTACGACCTGTGGGCCACGGTGTTGCACCAACTTGGCATGGATCATGAAAAGCTGACCTACCGCTACGGGGGTCGCGATATGCGACTGACCGACGTGCATGGAAACGTGATGACCAAGATCCTTCATTAAATTCCAACTGGCTGCTAGGAATTTTCTTTTGGCGGGAAGGTCGCGGAAACTGGGGATTGGCGGAATACACGGGGGAGAAAGGGGCTGGAGTCTTAGCTAGCCCCGGGCCCGTTCCAGAAGGATGAGCATAAGGAAGGAGTAGATCAGGTTAATTTCTTCC
>Ga0213868_10001978_pt1 | contig 19736 bp, 15 predicted proteins | sample PICome_9_FD_160087 | JGI IMG/M metagenome (GOLD analysis project Ga0213868, IMG submission 160087) | Coastal seawater microbial communities near Pivers Island, North Carolina, United States - PICO127 | ecosystem: Environmental > Aquatic > Marine > Coastal | place: USA: North Carolina...
TCATCCGAGTGGGCATATCCAGAATTCAACCGCACTTATCCGGATGATTTCGCGGTGGGGGATGGCTACAAGGCGTCCTTGCCTGATCTGCAAAACGGTCCGTCCAGCCTGATCCGGGGGGCCAAACAGCAAATCCAGCATGTGGGCATTTCGAATTTCCGTTTGCCGATCCGGTTTCACACCCGTGACAATGGTGATCTGACACTAGAGACATCGATCACCGGTTCGGTCAGCCTTGAGGCGGACAAAAAGGGCATCAACATGTCCCGCATCATGCGCAGTTTTTACAAACATGCTGAGCGGACGTTCAGCTTTGAGGTGATCGAAGCGGCCCTTGACGACTATAAGTCGGACCTCGAAAGCATGGATGCCCGTATCCAGATGCGCTTTAGCTTTCCGATGAAGATCGAAAGCCTGCGTTCGGGCCTTTCGGGCTATCAGTATTACGATGTGGCGCTTGAACTGGTTGAAAAGGACGGTGTCCGCCAGAAAATGATCCATCTTGATTACGTCTATTCCAGCACATGCCCCTGTTCGCTGGAATTGTCAGAGCATGCCCGCGCGACGCGCGGTCAGCTGGCGACGCCGCATTCGCAGCGTTCCGTCGCGCGTGTCTCTGCCGTGATCGACGAAAGCACCGCCTGCCTGTGGTTTGAGGACCTGATCGAGATTTGCCGCAGGGCGGTGCCGACAGAGACGCAAGTCATGGTCAAACGCGAGGATGAACAGGCCTTTGCCGAGCTGAACGCAGCCAACCCGATCTTTGTCGAAGATGCAGCACGGCTATTTTGCGAGCAATTGCAGCTGGAGGCCCGCGTGGGTGATTTCCGGGTAATCGCCAGCCATCAAGAAAGCCTGCACAGCCATGACGCGATTTCTGTGCTGACAGAGGGTCCAACATTCGAAATGCAAAGCATTGATCCGAAGTTGTTTAACACCCTGTTCCACGTCGGCTGAGCAATACACAATTAAATCAAAAGGATGGCGTGCCAGTGGCGCGCCATTTTTCGTTAATGCTGCGTTGCGGCGTCATGCGCTCAGCAGAATGCTGCCATGCAGAATTGTCGGTTTTTCTCTGGCACTGCCCACCCTATCTCAAGGGCAGGGTGGAACCGAACTATAACCAGAGGCAAAACCGATGATCTATAACAATGTATCAACCCCCGCATCCGTGCTTATCAACGAGATGGCAGCGACACGCCGGTTCTTTGAGCGGCTGGGCCAATCTTTTGAGAAGCTGATCACGCGGATGATGGAAAATTCATCAGGCAGCCACCGCGTGCAGGCCGTGCGCCGATTGGAAGCCCTGTCAGACGATGAACTGGCCAACCTGAACCTCAAGCGCGAAGACATCGTGCATTTCGTGTTCAAAGACCTGTTTTACTGAAAAGTATCAGGGCAGGGCGGTCTGACCGCCCGACAGCGATCATCGGCCCGGTATTGGTGCATTACGGCAAATGCACCGCCCGGGCCGTTTTCATGTCTGAACATCTGTGATCGCTTGACACCTGCGCTGGCGCGCGCCAACGCTGCGGCATGTTGGATTTGCGCCCCGTTGGATATGTTGTTGGCCTGCTTGTAGCGGTGCTTGGGATCGCGATGATCTTGCCTATGTTGGTCGATGTGGCCGAAGGGCGCGGTCATTGGATCGTTTTTGCCGAGGCCTGTCTGATCACGACCTTTTCCGGCAGCATGATTGCGCTGGCATGTGCCAATGGCGTGCGCGAAGGGCTGACCATCCAGCAGACCTTTTTGCTGACCACGGGTGTTTGGCTGGCGCTGCCGCTTTTCGGGGCCTTGCCCTTCATGCTGGGGGCCACGCAATCGGGCTTTACTGATGCGTTTTTTGAGGCGATGTCGGGGCTGACCACCACTGGTTCAACCGTCCTGACCGGGCTTGATACCTTGCCCAAGGGGCTGCTGCTGTGGCGTGGTATTCTGCAATGGCTGGGTGGGATCGGTATCATCGTCGTGGCCATGGTGTTCCTGCCCGAACTCAAGGTCGGCGGCATGCAGATCTTTAAATCCGAAGGGTTTGACACCTTCGGCAAGATCCTGCCCCGCGCAGGACAGATCGCAACCCAGATCGCGGTGATCTATCTGTGGCTCACCTTGGCCTGTGTCCTGAGTTACCTGGCGCTTGGCCTGAATGTGTTCGATGCCACGGTCCATGCGCTGACCACGATATCGACTGGCGGATTTTCCAATTATGACGCGTCTTTCGCCACCTTTACGGGGCCGCCGGAATATGTGGCATCGTTGTTCATGATCCTCGCGGCGCTGCCTTTTGTCCGCTATGTGCAGCTGGTCAATGGCAATGTGACGGCATTGCACAAGGATCCACAGGTGCGCGGCTTTTTGTTGACCATTGTCGTTCTGGTCGCCGTTGTATTTGTCATACTGCTTTATGTGTTTCCGAACCATTGGGAACAATCGTTCCGCGAGGCGCTGTTCAACATCACCTCGATCATTTCGGGCACGGGGTATGCTTCTGTTGATTACATGCTGTGGGGCCCTTTCGCGGTGGCGCTGTTCTTTTTCATCGGGCTGATCGGCGGTTGTGCGGGATCGACGGCCTGTTCGATCAAGATTTTCCGCTATCAGCTGCTGTTTGCCTCGATCAGGGCGCAGCTACGCCGCATCCGGTCGCCGCATGGGGTGTTTACGCCCAAATACGACGGCCGCCCTGTCGGGCAGGATGTGCTGTCTTCGGTCATGTCGTTCTTCATGTTCTTTATCGTGACGCTGGGTCTGGTCGCTGTGGCGCTCAGCCTGACGGGGCTGGATTTCGTGACATCGGTTTCGGGGGCGGGGGCGGCACTTGCCAATATCGGTCCCGGTCTGGGGCCAATCATCGGACCTGCGGGCAATTTCAGCACGTTGAACGACACGGCCAAGTGGATTCTCAGCATCGCCATGCTGGTTGGCCGGCTGGAGCTGTTGGCCGTCTATGTCATTCTTACCGTTAAATTCTGGAGGGCCTGAGATGGCACAGGAACACAGACCGCTGGGCGCGCAGATCTCTCACATGTTGAAAGAGCGCGGGGTGGATGTGATCTTTGGCATTCCGGGCGTGCATAATCAGGAAATGTACCGGGGCATCGAAGAGGCGGGGATCACCCATGTGCTGGCCCGTCATGAACAGGGCGCGGGTTTCATGGCCGATGGCTATGCGCGGGCCACCGGCAAGCCAGGGGTGGCCTATGTGATCACCGGTCCGGGACTGTGCAACATCATGACGCCGATGGGGCAGGCCTATTCGGATTCGGTGCCGATGCTGGTGATTTCAAGCTGTCTGGACGAGGTGGCGGCAACGCGCGGCCAGCTGCACCAGATGAAGGACCAACGCGCCGCTGCCGAAACGGTTTGTGACTGGTCCGAAGAGGCCCGCACACCACAGGCCGCCTACGCCTTGATCAACCGCGCCTTTGCGCAGATGCAGACCCAGCGCCCCCGGCCCAAGCACATCCAGGTGCCGATCGCAGCATTGCAGGCGCAGGCGGCACCGCATGATGCCACCGATATGGGACCCCCCGTGGGACAGATGCAGGCAGATGGGCAGCAGTTGGCCGAGGTGGCGAAACTGATAGGCCAGGCCCGCCGCCCCTTGTTGGTTCTGGGGGGCGGTGCAAGCGAGGCCGCGTCAGAAATCCGCAGCCTTTTGGCGCGTTGCCCGATGCCTGTCTTTACCAGCTACGCAGGGCGCGGCATTGTGGGGCCCGATTTTCCATGGCTTTTCGGCAGCGCGCTGGCGCGTCCGGACAGCGCATCGGTGTTTGAAAGCGCCGATCTGGTGATCACCGTGGGCAGTGAACTGGCCGAAGTGGATCTGTGGCGGCCGCAGTTGGGCCATCGCGCGGCAATGGTCCGGGTGGATATCGACGCCGAAGTCTTGGCCGCGCAGGCCGGAACCACCTTGCGCCTGCAAGCCAGGGCAAAATCATTCTTTGCGGGGCTGCTGGCGGTAGATAATCTTCCATCCGCCTTTGACTGGGTGCTTGAAGATGTCAGCAAGGCCCGTGCGCGGTGGCATGCGCAGACCGATGCGGAACGCCCCGGTATCGTCCCGATCTGTGATGCGCTGCGGGCGGTCGTTCCGGCTGATACGATGATCTATTCTGACATGACGCAATTTGCCTATGTGGCCAAAGAGGTCTGGGATATGGACCGTCCTGGCCATTGGCACCACCCTTACGGCTTTGGCACCCTGGGCTATGCCACGCCTGCGGCGATTGGCGGGGCCGTCGCGCGCAGGGGCAAACCCACGATGGCGATCATCGGGGACTATGGTTTTCACTATACCTGTCAGGAACTGGGGGTGGCGGTGGAACTGGGGCTAAGCCTGCCGATCATCCTTTGGGACAATGGCAAGCTGAAAGAGATCGAGGACAGCATGGTGCGGGCCCAGATTGCACCAAACGCTGTCGTGGCGCGCAACCCCGATTTTGTGAAACTGGCCGAAGCTTTCGGTGCGCAGGCCGTGGCACCGGGGTCCCTGGCGGACCTGCAATCGGCGGTCACTCAGGCCTTTGCCGCCCAAGGCCCGACGCTGATTTATCTGACCCCCGACATCGCCGGGTAGGGGCGCGGCTCAGCCAAGGGCAGGGCCGCGCCGTGCCCTTGGTCGTTATTCCCAGCAGCTGACCAACACGGTCATGCCCTGTGCAGCCAGCCTCAGATCGCGCGGCGCTGCGGTGCCTGTGCGGTCTGCTGCGGTCAGTTGCACACCGGCCTGACCCGCAATCGCCGCGATGGAGGCACCGTCCAGTGCAAAGCTCACGTCTTCTGGCAATTGTTGCCCACCGGCGGGGGGCGTGATCAGCATCCCCATCACATTGCCACTGGCATCAAACACGGGGCCACCGGCATCGCCGGGTTGCGCCCGCAGGCTCAACCGGTTGAGGTTTTCCTCGCCCTGCAGGCCGCGGATATCCGCCAGCGTGCCAAAGGTCAGGGTCGCCGCGCTCAGCACGCCTTCGTAGGAATAGCCCGCGACAGAGATTTCAGACTGCAGGCGCGGCGGGGTCAGGTTAAAGGCGGCGACAGCCAGCGGTGCCAAGGGGCTGCTTGGCTTGAGGATCGCCATGCCGTTGCCTGCATCCTGTGTCAGCACTTCGGCTTCGGTGTCGCCATCCAGGGTCAATCTTGAGCAGGACTCGGCGACTTCTGCCGTGGTCAGCACCGTGCCGGCCCCATCAATGAAAAAGCCTGAGCGGGACAGTTTCGGCTGGCGTACCTGCAGGCCAGAAACAAGGTCAATCGCCTGTTCAACGTTGCTGCCCGCCGCAGGGTCCAGCACAGCGGGCAATCGGGTAAAGCTGTCGCGCAGGGCCGCCATGACACGGGTGCGCCGGTCCTCATCGCCTGCGGGCCAGACCAGCGTAAAGCCCTTGACGTGACCATCTTGCAGCGAGACCTGGGTCTCGCTGATGATCTGTGCGTTCTGGCCGATCAACTCAAAGGAATTGTTCTTGCGGCTGCGGGGGCCGTCAACGGGGACGATCTCAAGGGTTTGCATGATATCATAGAGACCAAACAGGGTGTTCTGGTCGCCCGCCTGGCTGATCAAAAGCAAACGTGCACCAACCGGGCCGGTGATGTCATAATGGGCAAAAGGTGCCTCAAAACGGGCAAAGCCGACCTCGGCCGTAGGCATCACCATTTCGATGCCCGCCTCTTCGTTGCGCACCACTTGCAGGCCCAAACCGTCAAGCACGGCATTGTACTGGCCCAACAGGACCGCGCGTTGCATGGTGGTCAAAATGCCAGTCGGCTCAAAGTTATTCGCCTCCTGCCAGGCGGCCATCGAACTGCGCGTGCCGCGCCCGAATGCGCCGTCAATCGCCGCATCGTAGTAGCCGGCCCATTGCAGCGCGATCTGCAGCTCTTTGCGCGCATCCGCGCTCAGATCCCGTTCGCTGCGCTGCGCTTGGGCGCGGGTTTCATCGGCGGGCTGGATCACAGGTGCGGCTTCGGTCACGGGCTGGGGTGCCGGTTCCTGTGCTGCCACAGTTTCGGTCGGTGCGGCTTCGGTGGGGGCGAGCAGTTCGGTCTGCTGGATTGGTGTCGTGGTGATCTCTGTCTCTACAGGGGCATCGGCCACACCCAGTTCCAGCACATTGGCCCCGACGGGCCAGAATTGCTGGCGAAAGGCGGAGGAAAGCTGGATGAAACTGTCACGCGGAACCAGCCTGTCGCGGATGTAGGCGCGCAGAACCTGTTCTGCATCTGCCCTGCGATAGGGGCCGACGGCGATGCCGTACCATCCCCCGCCAATGGAAAACCCATTCACGTCTTCCAGCGCTGCGGCATAGGCCTGCGCACGCGCGGTGGCCTGGCTGAGGCTTGGTTGTGCCTCGATCTGAACCCAGACCACCTCATCGGGTGATCCGGTCTGTGCCAAGGCTGCGGACAGGGGCAGCACGCTCAGCAGGGCTGCGAAAAGGGACGAAATAAAGCGCGTCATGTGAACCGGTACTCGTTTGAATCTGAATTGCTGAACCCTAAGCAGGAATCGGCCTGAAACGCCATGGGGCTGCGGCGATTTTGTGGGGCTGATGCAATTGACGCCCAAGGGTGCGCGCCGTAGGTAGGGGCCGCAGACCGCGAGAGGCCCAGTCGATGTCAAAGTCCCCAGAGAAACCCCGTTCATTTCAGTCCATCATTCTGGCATTGCAGAATTATTGGGCCGCACAAGGCTGCGCCGTGCTGCAGCCCTACGACATGGAAGTGGGCGCGGGCACGTTCCACCCCGCGACAACCCTGCGGTCGCTGGGCACACAGCCCTGGGCCGCCGCCTATGTGCAACCCTCGCGTCGCCCGACCGATGGGCGATACGGCGAAAACCCCAACCGGTTGCAGCATTACTACCAGTATCAGGTGCTGATCAAACCCAGCCCCCCCAATCTGCAAGACCTCTATCTTGGCTCGCTTGAGGCGATCGGGATCAACATGGACCTGCACGACATCCGCTTTGTCGAGGATGACTGGGAAAGCCCGACGCTGGGCGCATGGGGTCTGGGCTGGGAAGTCTGGTGCGACGGTATGGAAGTCAGCCAGTTCACCTATTTCCAACAGGTCGGCGGCCATGACTGCCACCCGGTCAGCGGTGAACTGACCTATGGGTTGGAGCGTTTGGCGATGTATGTGCTGGGTGTGGATCACGTGATGGACATGCCTTTCAACGATCCCGGATCGCCGATCGAATTGACCTATGCCGATGTCTTCAAACAAACCGAAGAAGAATACGCGCGCTGGAACTTTGACACCGCCAATACCGATGTCCTGTTGCGCCAGTTCGAAGAGGCAGAGGCGCATTGCCAGGCGATCCTGGACCAGCCTGCGGTGGACCCCAAGACCGGCAAGCGGATCATCATGGCGCATCCGGCCTATGATCAATGCATCAAGGCCAGCCATATGTTCAACCTTCTGGACGCGCGCGGGGTCATCTCTGTGACCGAACGGCAGGCCTATATCGGGCGTGTGCGCGCCTTGGCCAAGATGTGCGCGGATGCCTTTGTGCAGACCCGCGCCGGTGGCTGGTCAGAGGATGCGGCATGAGCCGGGGTGCACCACGGCCGCACCGTTGGCTGCAGCCTGTCGCGACATCGGGCATGGGGCAGCGGCGATGAACGGGAAAATCATAGGGATTGTCATCTTGATATCTGCATTGATCGCGGGTGCAGGGCTGTATTACCTGCAAATCTACGGCTTTTATAACGCGGTTTATGAAGAGGACGTGCAGCTTGTCTCGCTCAGCACTGATGCGCCTGAGGCAATCGTGTTCGAGAACTTCGAAGCGATTGATGCCGACAGCTCTCCGATCCGCTACCGGGCTTGTTTTACCACGCCGCACAGCCTGTCGTTCCTGACCGAAACCTATGCGCTGGTAGAGGATGCAACCCCGCGTAACGCGCCGGGCTGGTTTGACTGCTTTGACGCCGCCGCCATCGGTGCCGAGATTGAGGCAGGCACAGCGCTGACATTCCTGGGCGGCAAGAACGTGGCCTACGGTGTCGACCGTATTGTCGCGATCAGCCAGGACGGGCGCGGCTATGTCTGGCACGAACTGAACGACTGTGGCGAGAAAGCCTATGATGGCACGGTTGTCGGCGAAGAATGCCCGCCGCTGCCTGCCTCTGATTGATCTGGACCCTGAAACATCCCGGGGCTATGCCCCCCTGTGCAAACAAATTGCGTTGAGGAAATACCGTGCCTGACCTGCTGATTGAGCTTTTCTCTGAGGAAATCCCCGCCCGGATGCAGAACCGTGCGGCGCAAGACCTGCAAAAGCTGGTGACCAATGGTCTGGTTGAGGCCGGTCTGACCTATGCATCTGCCGCAGCCTTTGCCACCCCGCGCCGCCTGACGCTGACCGTTGAGGGGATGCTGTCAGAAAGCCCGTCACTGGTCGAGGAACGCAAAGGCCCCAAGGCCGATGCGCCCGAACAAGCCATCGAAGGGTTCCTGCGTGGGGCCGGTCTGACCCGTGATCAGCTGGAAGAGCGCGACACGCCCAAGGGCAAGATCCTGTTTGCGATGATCAAGAAGCCGGGCCGCCCTGCCGCCGATATCGTGGCAGAGGTGCTGGAACATGCGATCCGTACCTTCCCCTGGCCCAAATCCATGCGCTGGGGGGATGGCAGCCTCAAGTGGGTGCGCCCGCTGCATTCGATCATCTGCCTGATCAGCGCCGAGGATGGTGCGGAAATCGTGCCGATGGATGTGGACGGGATCAAGGCGGGGAATGTGACCTATGGCCACCGTTTCCTGGCCCCTGATGCGATCACGGTCACAGGTTTTGAGGATTACGAGGCCAAGCTGAAACGCGCCTTTGTGGTGCTGCGCGCCGATGAACGGGCCCAGGCCATCTGGAATGATGCGACCAATATGGCCTTTGCCGCCGGTCTGGACGTGGTCGAAGACAATGGGCTGCTGGCCGAAGTGGCGGGGCTTGTCGAATGGCCCGTCGTGCTGATGGGCCCGATCGCGCAGGATTTCCTTGGCCTGCCGGCAGAGGTGCTGCAGACTTCCATGCGCGAACATCAGAAATTCTTCTCGGTGCGTAACGCCAAGACGGGGCGGATTGAACGGTTCATCACCGTGGCAAACCGCACCACGGCAGATCACGGCGCGACGATCCTTGCGGGCAATGAAAAAGTCCTGTCCGCGCGCCTGTCGGATGCCAAATTCTTTTGGGAAAACGATCTGCGCATTGCAAAATCCAAGGCGGGGATGGCTGCTTGGGTCAAATCGCTTGAGAATGTGACCTTTCACAACAAATTGGGCACCCAGGCCGAGTTGATTGAGCGGATGGCCGTGCTGGCGCGTGAACTGGCCCCGATGGTCCGTGCCGATCCGGATGCGGCAGAGCAGGCCGCGCGCATCGCCAAGGCCGATTTGTCCTCCGAGATGGTCTATGAGTTTCCCGAATTGCAGGGACTTATGGGGCGCTATTATGCCAAGGCCGCAGGTCTGCCCGATGCCGTGGCAGCAGCGGCACAGGAACATTACGCGCCTTTGGGGCCATCCGATGAGGTGCCCACCGCGCCCCTGTCCGTGGCCGTAGCCCTGGCCGAGAAGATCGACAAGCTGACGGGCTTTTGGGCGATTGATGAAAAACCCACAGGCAGCAAGGACCCCTTTGCCTTGCGGCGGGCAGCCTTGGGGGTCATTCGGATATTGGTTGAGAATGGCCTTTCCATCAGCCTCATAGATGAGGCCCTAAAGCCCGCCAGCGCGGTCCTGACCACGATGAAAGATGTGTCGCAGGCCGATGAGGCCGCGCGGTTGAAAGACCTGCTTGCCTTCTTTCACGACCGTCTCAAGGTCTATTTGCGCGATCAGGGCATCCGCCATGACATCATCGACGCCTGTATCGCCATGCCGGGCAACGATGACCTGACACTGCTGGTCAAACGCGCCGGTGCCCTGTCTGAGACGTTGAAAACCGATGACGGGGAAAACCTGATCCAGGGCTTCAAGCGCGCCAACAATATTCTGAGCCAGGCGGAAGAGGCAGACGGCGTCGAATATTCCTATGGCGCGGATGTGAAATTTGCACAAACCGATGAAGAAAGAGCCCTGTTCAGCGCCCTTGACGATGCCGAGGCCAAGATTGCACCGGCGATGGCCGCACAGGACTTTACCGATGCGATGTCCGCCATGGCGGCGCTGCGCGGACCGATTGATGCGTTTTTCACAGCGGTTCAGGTAAACAGCGACAATGCAACCGTGCGCCGGAACCGGCTGAACCTGTTGAGCAGGATTCGTACGGTCTGTTCGTCGGTTGCGGATTTGACGCGGGTCGATGGCTAAAGGGTAACGCCGCTACTATTTTCGGTACAGGTGCTGTCTAACCCAGTTGACAAGTTGGACTTGTCAGACTGCGATTAACGCCTATGCTGCATCTGAATTCGAAAGGTGCTGCAGTGCAGAATAATCCCCATACCACCTTGGTGACGGCAACCGCGCCGATCAAGAATCAGACCCATGGCGGGCGTGCGAAATGCCTGCAACGCCTGGTGCGTCTCGATCTGCCGGTGCCTTGTACCGTTGCGCTATCCTTTGATGCGGTGCAGAAAATTGCCAAGGGCGAGATGCCGGATGTCGCAGCCGTGGTGGCGGCCATGCCAGCGGGTGCGCTGATGTGTGTGCGCCCCTCCAGTCAGGATCCCGATTGGGGCGGGCCGGGGGCGGTTCTGAACATCGGCATCAACAACACCCGCTTTGAAGAACTGGTCGAAAGCATCGGCGAAGAGGCCGCCGCCTTGCTCTATACCCGTTTTGTGCAGTCCTATGCGGTGAATGTCGCGCGGCTGGACCCTGATATGTTCGATGATGTCTCGGGCGATGGGCGGTCGGCGCTGGCGCAATCCCTGCATGCCTATGAGGTCGAAACCGAAGAGGAATTTCCCCAAGATACCGCTGTGCAGTTGACGGCCGTGCTGCGGTCGATGGCGCGGGCCTGGGATGGTACGTCAGCGCGGCTGTTGCGGCAGGCCAAAGGGGCACCTGCGGATGCGGGTCTTGGGCTGGTCGTGCAACAGATGGCCTTTGGTGTAGGCCGGGCGCAATGTGGCTCGGGCGTGTTGCAATTGGTCGACAGCGAAACCGGTTTGCCGCAGATCACGGGACGTTACCTCAGCCAGTCACAGGGCCGTGACGCGCTCAAGGGCGACTCATCGGATGCGCTGTATCTGACAAAGGATGCCCGTGGTCCGTCGCTGGAAGAGCTGGCACCGGAGGCGTTTCAGCAATTGGTGTCCCATGCCGCGCTCATGCGGCGCAGGCTGCGCGCCGAAATGCAGGTGGAATTCGTGATCGAAGACGGAGAGCTGCATATTCTGGACGGCATGCGCGTGCCCCGTTCCTCGCGGGCGGCGGTGCGGATCGCTGTGGCGCTGGCTGACGAAGGGATCATTCCGCGCGAAGAAGCGTTGATGCGTGTTGAGCCGCGCACACTGACCGAATTGTTGCACCGGCAGGTTGATCCAAAGGCCAAACGCGATGTGATCGGCTTTGGCATCGCGGCAAGCCCGGGGGCTGCAACCGGCAAGATCGTATTCTCGGCGACCGAGGCGCAGGCCTATGCGTCGCGGGGGGAACCTTGTATCCTGACCCGCCGTGAAACCAGCCCCGAAGATATTCGCGGGATGCAGGCCGCCGCCGCCGTGCTGACCGAACGTGGCGGTGTGACCAGCCATGCTGCGGTGATCGGGCGTGGCATGGGCCTGCCTTGCGTGGTCGGGGCCTCCAGTCTCAAGTTCAACCTTCTGCGCAAACAGTTGACCACGGCAGATGGGCGGGTCTTTAACGAAGGCGACCAGATTACTGTCGATGGTTCAAGCGGCGAGGTGATGGCGGGCGGCGTTGCCATGCAAGAGGCGGCTCTGGATGAGACCTTTACCCGCTTGATGTCATGGGCCGAAGAGGCGGCCGATATTGGCATTCGGGCCAATGCCGATACCCCGGCTGATGCCCAGACCGCGCGCAATTTCAACGCGCATGGGATCGGGCTGTGCCGCACGGAACATATGTTTTTCGACAGCGACCGTTTGACGGTGATGCGCGAGATGATTTTTGCCGAAACCGGCGAAGACCGGCGCGCGGTGCTCGAACGCTTGCTGCCCATGCAGCGCGACGATTTTACCCAGTTGTTCCGCATCATGCAGGGTCAGCCGGTTTGCATCCGCCTGTTCGACCCGCCGCTGCATGAATTTCTGCCAGTGGACAAGGCCGGACAGCGCGAATTGGCCGATGCCCTGAACCTGCCGCTGTCCAGCGTCACCCGCCGGATCGAGGCGATGTCGGAATATAACCCGATGCTGGGGCTGCGCGGCGTGCGCCTTGGGGTGACGGTTCCCGAAATCTACCAGATGCAGGCCCGCGCGATCTTTGAAGCGACAATCGAGGCCAGCCGCGATGGTGATCCGGTGGTGCCAGAGATCATGATCCCGCTGGTGTCGGCCAAGCGCGAGGTAGAGCTGATCAAGAAATCGGTTGATGCAATCGCCGCAGCCGTGCGCACCGAACAGGATGCGAGTTTTACCTTCCGTCTGGGCGTGATGGTGGAAACGCCCCGCGCAGCTCTGCGCGCGGCTGAAATTGCGCCCAATTGCGCCTTTTTGAGTTTCGGCACCAATGACCTGACACAGATGACCTACGGTTTGTCGCGGGATGATGCGGGCCGGTTCATGTCAGATTACGTCCGGCAGGGTGTTTTTGCCGAAGATCCATTTCACGTGCTGGATACAGATGGCGTGGGCGAGCTGCTCAAGCTGGGGGCAGAGCGGGGGCGCGCGGCGCAGCCCGGGATCACTTTGTCGATTTGTGGCGAACATGGCGGCAACCCCGAATCAATCGCTTTTTGCCGGGATGCGGGTTTTGACTATGTTTCATGCTCTCCGTTCCGCGTGCCGGTCGCGCGACTGGCGGCAGCCCAGCTGGCGATCAAGAGCAAGATAGGGTAGGCGGCCGTCGCTGTGGCGCTATGACAAGTAGTGACAGGCCAGTTTCCGCGTAGTTTTTGGCAGGTGGGTTTACCCGCTTGCCAAAACTGGATAGGCGCTGCCCAGTCGAAACAATCGTAGAGCCTATTTATGTTTTCTGTCCGCAAAACTGTTCTGACCCTGATCATGGGTGCTTTGTGTCTTGGACCTGTCGGCGTTTCGGCATCCTCCGAAAAAGCCCAGGATCTGGCCCGCGTCGAAGCAAAAGGCCTGAAGTCAGTTGGAAATGCCCGGATACAAGATCTCATAACCCCTGCATCTGCCACTGAAGGATCGGTGCAATTCTCTCGCAGCTGGATCGATGCACAGCCACAGGCGTCTGGATCGGATCAATGGCGCTGCCTGGCAGAGGCCCTTTACTTTGAGGCCCGCGGTGAAACTGTCAAAGGGCAATTCGCCGTGGCTGAGGTGATCATGAACCGGGTCAAGAGCAAACGCTTTCCCGGATCGCCCTGTGCGGTGATCAAGCAGGGCACCGGCAAGAAATATCAGTGCCAGTTCACCTATACATGTGATGGCCATGCCGAGGTGATCGCAGAACAACGTGCCTTTGCTCGTGTGGGCAAGGTGGCGCGCTACATACTGGACGGCAAAGTGCCGCCCCTGACCGAAGGGGCAACCCATTATCACACCACCGCCGTGCGTCCGCGTTGGTCCAAGGTCTATACCCGCACAGCCAAGATCGGCGTACATTTGTTTTACCGTCACACCTGGCGCACGGCTTCCAACTAAGGGCTTCCAACTGGGGGGCTGCGACGGTTTCAGGTGCTGGCCTGCCGGAAACCGGGGTGTTAAAAGGGTGCAGGTCGGCTAATGCCTTTCAAATCTGCAACTGAGGGCCATCGCCATGTCCAATGAAATTAGTATCGCTTTTGCGCATCCCTCTGAACGGGCGGCGGCAATGGCAGGCAATGATCCGCTTGACCGGATTTCGCTGCGCGACCATATCGTCGAGGTTGAGATTGGGGCCTTTCAGGCCGAACGCGGTGTCACCCAACGCATATGTTTCAATGTCGTGGTCGAAGTGCAGCCGCTTACCGGGCCGATTGACGACGATGTCGACCGTATTCTCAGCTATGACCGGGTGACCGAGGCGATTGCGGCCGAGCTGGCCGTGGAACGGCTGGCCCTGCTGGAAACCTTGGCAGAGCGGGTGGCAGAACGCATTCTGCTGGAACCACAGGCCGCACGGGTCTTTGTGCGGATCGAAAAGCTGGACCGTGGTCCCGGTGCCCTGGGCGTTGAGATCGTCCGCGCCCGCGAAGGCCATGCGCCATCAGACATGATCCAGGAAACCGCACCCCGTCCGGAGCTGGTCTTTCTCAGTAATGCGGCCATTGCCTCGCCGCATGTGGCTGGCTGGCTGGACCAGTTGGAGGCTTTGGGCAGGCCCTTGATCATCTGTGTTGGGGCCGATGATACGCCCGCGCCGCAGGTGGCCCACAAGATGGCGCAGCGCCGCATTGACCTGCTGGCGATTGAACAGAACGCCTGGGTGCTGGCCGCACGTGATGATCGCTGCGTTGTGGTCGAGACACGGACCGAACTGGATTGGGCGATGAAGAACGGACAGACCTGTGTCTGGGCCCCGTCCAAGATCGTCTTGGACGCGGTCGATACCCCCTCCGCACAGCCGCGTGACGCGGTGGCCCTGGCGGCATGGTTCGCTGCCCTGCTGGAGGCAGAAGAAATGTTGGTGATCGGCGCAGAGCTGCCTTCGGGCGTCGCCTTGCAGCTGCGGTCTTTCGCGGTGGATCAGGCGCACCTATGAGCGCGGACAGGCTGTATTACCGTCCCCTTGTTCAAATCGGCCCCGCGCGACCGGCCGGTGCAGCAACGCTGGCTGGCGGCTGGTGCTGGTTTACCCATCTTGAGGTTTTGACCCGCCGCGACAAACCCCGCGTGATCGGGCTGGCCGATGCGCCCGATGCGGTGCTGAACGTGCTGACCATGCCGCCTGCGGATGTGGGCGGGCTGAACCTTGAACAGCCCCGGGTGATGGGTATCCTCAATACCACGCCTGACAGTTTCTCTGATGGCGGGCTGCATGCGGCGGCACAGGACGCCGTGGCAGGCGGCATCGCGATGCGCGATGCCGGTGTGGATCTGCTGGACATCGGGGGGGAATCGACCCGCCCGGGGGCAGATACGATTGCCCCTGAGGAAGAAATCCGCCGCACGGCTCCGGTCATTGCGGGCCTGCGCGCCGCGGGGGTGCAAAGCCTGATTTCCATCGACACCCGCAAGGCGGCTGTCGCGCAGGCGGCAGTTGCGGCCGGCGCACGGCTGATCAATGATGTATCGGGATTTACCTATGATGGGGGGCTGGCCCCCTTTGCGGCCCAAGCCGAAGTGCCGGTATGCGTGATGCATGCGCTTGGTGATCCGGCCACCATGCAGCAGAACCCGCAATATGATAACGTCTTGCTGGATGTGTATGATTTTCTCGCAACGCAGATCGCGTATTTGGAACAGGCCGGCGTCCCGCGCAGGCAGATCATCGCGGACCCGGGCATCGGCTTTGGCAAGACCCTGGCGCATAATCTGACGCTGTTGGCGCGGCTGAGCCTGTTTCACAGCCTTGGCGTGCCGATCTTGCTGGGGGCGTCGCGCAAGCGTTTTATCGGGACCATTGGCAATGCGCCGCAGGCGACTGCCCGCGCTCCGGGCAGTTTGGGGGTCGCTCTGGCGGGGCTTTCTCATGGCGTTCAGATGGTTCGGGTGCATGATGTCCCTGAAACGCTTCAGGCCATTGCACTGTGGCGGGCAGCTATGGCAGGAGCACAAGCATGAATGGTGACACGGGTTTGAATGGTAACGCGGGTATGAAAAAGCTTTTTGGAACTGACGGCGTGCGTGGCACGGCCAATATTCATCCCATGACAGCAGAGATGGCCTTGCGCATCGGCGCTGCCGTGGGCCAGCAGTTTCGTCGCGACCGTGGCGGCGTGCACCGGGTGGTGATCGGCAAGGACACAAGACTGTCGGGCTATATGTTCGAAAATGCGCTGACCGCAGGGCTGACCAGCACGGGCATGAATGTCTTGTTGCTGGGCCCTGTGCCAACCCCGGCGGTGGGGCTGCTGACGCGGTCGATGCGGGCGGATCTGGGGGTCATGATCTCGGCCAGTCACAATCCGGCGGATGACAATGGCATCAAGTTCTTTGGCCCCGATGGTTTCAAACTGTCCGATAAGGTCGAGGCCCAGATCGAAGCATTGGTGGACAGTGGCGTAGAGCCTGCGGACGCCAGCACCATTGGCCGGGCCAAGCGGATCGACGATGGCCGCTATCGCTATATTGAACGGGTCAAATCGACCTTTCCGCGCCGGATGCGTCTGGACGGTCTGAAGGTTGTCATAGATTGCGCCAATGGGGCGGCGCACCGCGTGGCCCCTGAAACCCTGTGGGAACTGGGCGCAACCGTCATTCCGATGGGGATCTCGCCCAACGGGTTGAACATCAACCAAGGGTGCGGTTCCACACAGCCGCAGGCCGCTGCAGAGATGATTGTCGCCCATGGTGCCGATGTCGGGATCTGTCTGGACGGTGATGCGGACCGGGTCATCTTGATCGATGAAAAGGGCCGGGTTGGTGATGGCGATCAATTCATGGCGCTGATGGCGGCCCGCTGGGCGGCTGATGACCGGCTCAAGGGCAAGGCCCTGGTTGCCACGGTGATGAGCAATCTGGGCCTTGAGCATTTTCTGCAAGCCCGCGGTCTGCGCCTTGAACGGACCAATGTCGGCGACCGCTATGTGGTTGAGCGGATGCGCCAGGGCGGCTTTAACCTTGGGGGCGAACAATCGGGCCATATTGTCATGACAGACCATGCCACCACCGGCGACGGCCTGATGGCAGGCCTGCAATTTTTGGCAGAAATGGTGCGCTCTGGCAAACCGGCCTCTGAATTGCTGCACCAGTTTGACCCGGTGCCGCAGCTGCTGAGGAATGTGCGCTTTGAGGCGGGACAGACCCCGCTTGAGGCGCAGAGTGTTCTGCAGGCCATTGCGCAGGCAGAGGCTTCGCTTGCGGGTGGGGGGCGGCTTTTGATCCGCAAATCCGGCACGGAGCCGTTGGTGCGGGTGATGGCAGAGCATGAAAATGCTGTTCTGATGGAACAGGCGGTCGAGGGTGTCGTGCAAGCCGTGGAGCAAGCCGTCGGGCGGTGAGCCCAAGGCATCGCATCTGCAGGGTGGGAAAGCTGCCCCGCTTACGTCGCTGCGGCAAAAAGCCTGCGCAGCGCCCCGTATTGGCTGAGGCCGACACCGATAAGGATCAGCAGCATCGCGTAGAGCAGCGAGGGCGGCAGCGGTTCTGACAGGATCAGCGCACCCAGCACCACCGACCACAGCGGCACCTGATAATTGACCAAGGACATGAACACCGGCCCCGCACTGCGCACCACAAGAACGCGCAGGAAATTGGCAGCGGCCGTGGGGACCAACCCCAGGAACGCCAGAACCAGCAGGATGTCACCGCCGGGCAGGGGCGGCAGGCCCTCGATGGCAAAGGCCATGGGCAGGCTGACGCCCGCGCCAATCACCAGCAACATTGTTGCCAGCCCGATCGGATCAACAGCCGGCAAGCGCCGCATCAGGATCGACCCGACGGCATAGCAGCTTGCCGCAGCCAGACAGGCGAGCCGGCCCATGGTTTCCGCAGATCCGCCTGTACTTTCAAAGGCTTGCCCGCCAATAAGCACGATCACACCGACAAAACCGATGACAAAGCCGACAACGCGCCGCCATGTCATGCGCTCTCCGGGGACAAGGAAATGCGCCAAGGGCAGCACGATCAGCGCGACAGAGGCCATCGACACACCGGCAAACCCCGAGGTCACATGTTGCTGGCCCCAAGCCAGCAGAGAAAAGGGGACCGCAGAGCTGATTGCGCCAATAATCAGCAGCGTGAGCCATTGGTCCGGCGGCAGCCGATCCTCAAACAGCGCAAAGCCGCGCGCGCCCCAGATCACGACCATGACAATCGCGGCAAGTCCGACCCGCGAGGCAGCCACCCAAAAGGGCGGCATGCCGGTCAGCGCCACTTCGGTCACCATGAACGTGCCGCCCCAGACAAAGGCCAGCGTGGCGATCATCAGCCAGCTTTTGTAGGTGATGTGAGGGGTTTGGTTCATGTGCTGCAGGTACGTGGGATGCAGGCTGCGGTCAATGTCGGATGGTTGCTGTCGGGTGGTGCGATACGCCGGCGTTATGCTGGGACTGCCGGGGCCGCAACAGGCAAGGCCCGGAACGATGTCCGGGCCTTGCCGTTGGTTTTTGCGAAAAACCTTAGTTCTTGGCTTTGTCGACCATCTTGCCGGCAGAGATCCAGGGCATCATGCCGCGCAGGGTTTCGCCCGTGGCTTCGATCTGGTGCTCGTCGTTGATGCGACGTGTGGCTTTGAACGACGGCTGGCCCACGGCGTTCTCTACCATGAAGTCACGCACGAATTTGCCGTTTTGAATGTCTGTCAGAACCGCTTTCATCCGTGCCTTTGTCTCGTCGTAGGGCAGGATGCGCGGGCCGCTGACATATTCGCCATATTCGGCTGTGTTGGAGATCGAGTAGTTCATGTTGGCGATCCCGCCTTCATAGATCAGGTCCACGATCAGCTTCACTTCGTGCAGGCATTCGAAATAGGCCATCTCCGGCGCATAACCGGCCTCGACCAATGTCTCGAAACCCATACGGATCAGTTCAACCAGGCCACCGCACAGGACGGCTTGTTCGCCAAACAGGTCGGTCTCGCATTCTTCGCGGAAGTTTGTCTCGATGATGCCCGAGCGGCCGCCACCGATGGCAGAGCAATAGGACAAGCCGATTTCCAGCGCCTTGCCGGATGCGTCCTTGTCCACGGCAACAAGGCAAGGCACGCCGCCGCCCTTGGTGTATTCGCCGCGCACGGTGTGACCGGGGCCCTTGGGGGCCATCATGATCACGTCGATGCCCTCTTTCGGCTCAATCAGGCCGAAGTGGACGTTCAGGCCGTGGGCGAATGCGATTGCTGCACCTTCGCGGATGTTGTCATGCACGTATTTCTTGTATGTCTCTGCCTGCAGTTCGTCTGGCATGGTGAACATGATCACGTCAGCCCAAGCCGCAGCTTCGGCGATGCCCATGACCTTGAGGCCTTCGCCTTCGGCCTTGGCTGTTGATGCAGAACCTTCGCGCAGGGCGACGACGAGGTTTTTCGCGCCGGAATCGCGCAGGTTGAGGGCGTGGGCGTGACCCTGAGAACCATAGCCGAGGATGGCGACTTTCTTGTCCTTGATCAGGTTCACATCACAGTCACGGTCGTAATAAACGCGCATTGGGTTTTTCCTTTGGTTGGTGTCGATCTGGGGTGCACCATAGGGGTTTATGCGCGAGGAGCCATTGTTGTTTTATGAGTTTATTTGGCAAGATGAAGATGGTAATGCGTCAAACGTCAAAAAAATGGAAAAATCATGCTTGATGATCTGGATCGTCGTTTGCTGCGTTATTGGCAGGCTGAGCCAAGCCTGAGCCCGGGCGAGTTGGCCGAGCGCTGTGGCATCACTGCGGGGAAGGCTGCGCGGCGCATCGGGCGGATGGAAGAGGAGGGTATCGTGCAGGGGGTGGGTGCTGTGGTGAACTGGGCGGCACTTGGCTATGCCGTTGAAGTTTCCTTGCGGGTGACTTTGGACAAGACCCTTGGGACGGCCTTTGACGATTTTCTGGCCCAGGCGCGGGAGGTGCCGGAAG
>Ga0213868_10001979_pt1 | contig 19732 bp, 13 predicted proteins | sample PICome_9_FD_160087 | JGI IMG/M metagenome (GOLD analysis project Ga0213868, IMG submission 160087) | Coastal seawater microbial communities near Pivers Island, North Carolina, United States - PICO127 | ecosystem: Environmental > Aquatic > Marine > Coastal | place: USA: North Carolina...
GCGCGTCTCTCGTCTCTCGTCTCTCGTCTCTCGTCTCTACTCTGAAATCATTCCAAACCTCACATCATACAAACCGAGTAAGTATAATCCAGGAAAAGGATAAGATGGCTACATTGGATAGAATAAATATCGTATATTGTGACAAATGCGGGATGCCGCCTGAGTACTGTGAGTATGGTCCCGACTTCGAAAGTGTCTGTAATCCTTGGTTACAGAAGACTCATCCTGAAATGTACGCGACATTGAAGAAACTCCGAGGTGGAGACGCAAATGCTGGTGATGATGATGACAAATCCGTTACAGATGGTAAGCCTGATGAGCCCTGGTCTTATGAACAAAGGCTGACAGAGTTTTATAAAAAGTACCAGCCAGAAAAGGTGGAAGAGGTTCCATCGTTATTGGAGAAATATGAGGGGAAAGAAGACAAACTTTTTATGGCACTCGTGAAAAAATATGGCCCTGAACCAGAAGATCCCTATTATGCCGAGTCGGATTCCAACGATAGTGATCTAGAGGACGGTGTTGAAGGGCTATCTTTATCGGAAAAGAAGAAACGAAGAGGCGCTGCGGCAAAGAAGAACACTACAATTGCGGATATCAGGATTATTATTGCTGTGGATAAGAAGAAGAAAAAGAAAAGCGTCACCTCTGTATTTGGCATGGAAACTGTACCAGGCATTAAGTTGAAGGAAGTATCGAAAATTTTCTCCAAGAAGTTTGCTGGAAGTTCAAGTGTCAAGGAGACGCCTGCTGGGAAAAAGGAAGTGATTATTCAAGGTGATCACATGGACGACGTTGCAGCTTTGATAGCAGAGCAATTTAATGTCCCCTGCTCTGCTATTTTTATGGATATTGATGGAAAATTTGTAGCCTTTGGTTGAAAATTTTGACAAATATTAATGGAATTGTTACTAATTTTATTTTCTATTCTCAACTATGCGTAATCTGTTGACAAGTTACGACTTACATTTGTTTTGGAGTGTGTCGCATGAAAACATAGACGGCACATGTGGACTGCATCATCATCATAAAATCGGGGTCCGCTGTATTTGTTGCATAATCTATGGCATCCGCCACAGGTGTTGGTGACGCGATCGTGTTTTCCGTAGTAAAAAAATGCGTCTCGTTCTGATACGGTTGCCAAAGAGAGGCATCTTTCACAGCCACGCTTCTCAAAGAATAAATATGGCTCCCATTTACCACTGCAATTTGATTTTCTATTCGATACCCGGTTCTTCCTAGTCTTCTCTTTCTGCGCAGGTGCTTCGTCAAAGGGAAGCGAATCCACTGTGATTTCACTGAAGTTGCTCATGGCAGATGATGCACTTGTCGTGGTGTTGACTCCAATGCTTTGACTTGCTGGAGTTTCGATCGACGATTTGATGTTTCTCATGGATGACGCAGGGGATGGCAGTTTCAAGCCATTACTATGTGGAGTTTTAGAAGGAGTGGGGATTTTACTTGGCCTGTCGCCTCTGTATGGAGAGCGTGATCTCATTGGTGAATTGACAGAAATTCGAGGTATTGATGAATCATGAGAGTCGAACGATCTGTCGTCATTACCATTATCCGTATTGAGTAACACTTTGAAAGGGGACCTCGCTTCGTCCTTCGTATTCGTTCCCGCAAACGATCCCATAGATTGTATAGAGGTTGAACGTATGAAACCTTGCCTGGGTGGAGTTTTTGAAGGAGGAGGAATGTGTGTAGGTCTATCTCCTTTGTACGGAGAGTTCGACTTTAATGGTGAATTCAAAGAAATACGAGGAATTGCCGATTCCCGACTTTTGAAATTGTTTCTAAGAGGAGATGCTTGTGATACTTGATGAGAACTTCCTCCAAGAGGACTGTTATCGGTTCTCTCAGAAGAACGTTGGACTTCAGTTAAATCACGATTCACAGATTTGGCATCAACAGCTGGCTTCCAATTGGTGTCAGACACTGGACTTACTAATGGACTGGTATCTGAGCTCATACTGTTTCCGATCTCATTTTCTAAGTAATCAAAATCTGCATCGGAGTCTATTTGTACTTGAAATTGAGTCACTTTTGTAACAGCGCAATCATGGGAATGAACAAGACTGCATTCATCACTTGTATTGCTAAGTATCTTGCTTGTATTTAGCTGAATTTCTGAGGAACTGTTTGATTCAGCACGCTTATCGTCTGCATGTTTTAAAAATTGAAATTCCTCTTTCAATCCGACATTTTCGGGTGAAATTACTTTCTCTACTTCCTCTTTCAGGTTGCATACTTCAAGTCTTGCTTCCTCAGCTAATACAGCATATGTTTCATTCTTCCAGTAAGAATTTGAATCTTCATTATTAGATAGTGGACTCATATTTATACCTGCTTTTTCATTTTGAAATGTTTCCTCGCCTTCTAAATTCTTAACGCTATCTTTCTCAAGAGTATCTTCTATTTCTTTTTTTTTCACTGATGTTTCGTCATCATCAAAATTTTCTTCATCGGAAAGCAAATTCTCTTCCAACGCATGATCGTCTTCTGGTCCGTGATCAAGCTCTGGTCCCAATTCAGTTACATTCAATACAAGATTATCAGCTGCCACTGAAGACAAAGTTCCTTGACCGGAACGTGCTTCAATATTTTCCTTCCCATCAAGACTTGGAGCAAGAGTTGCTTCGTCATTATAGTTCTCGTCCTTCTCGTGGCCTATCATAGCTTGATCCAATGTTGTAGCAATGTCCTGATAACTACCGTATGACACATTTTCTAATGCATCATCGAGCTTATGTTGATATGTATCATGCTCTTGTCCAACGTTTCTTTCTCCATCACTACTTTCATCGTTAATTATATCAAGTGCTTCTGATGTTCTGATCAAATCAGAATCATGATTCAAGGTCTTAGGGATGTCATCTAATGCATAAAGCTGATTGAAAGAGTTTGTATCTCCAGAATCACTTGAGGAACAGTAAAAAAAGTTTGATTCAGTACTTCCACTTCGTGCGATCGGATAGGAGTTATAATCTTCTACTTTTTGCGCATGTTCGTTTTCGGACTCTTGCATTGGATGAGGCACTTCGAGATCGATCTCTTCTTCGCCTTTTAGCTTATCGAAATTTCCATTATCAATTGCCAATGGAGATACTAAGTCTTTCTCCAAGTTGATACTGATGACACTATTGTCCATGGATTTTCTTTCGTTTGTTTCAGATACATCGTTGGCTGTACTTCTTGGGTGGGTCGGGCCATTTGAATCGGGGCTACTTTTCGAGCACGTTGTTTGTGTTTGAACAGTGCTCTCATCATCATTTTCAAGATACTCCACAATATCTTCAAGCAAACTTCTTTCATGATGCGGTTCTTCCTTTGGTAGTATTGATTCAGAATGGCCATATTGTTCTTCTAGACCTGACCCTCCAAATGAACAAATACTTTCACTGGACCCGGTAAGAATTGCGGTACTCTCGTCGCCAACGAAAAATATTTGTTTCGAGCTCTTGTCGTATCGGAATGCACTCTTACTTGGGTTTGTTGCATCGAACCCATGTTCGATCACATGAAGCTGGTTGTTCTTACTTTTGCAGTTTCCCATGATTTCAATGGGAGCTTTCTTTTTTGGAAAGTGTAAATGGTGTTGATGATGTCAAATCGCGTGATGGAATTTGTGAGCATTTCTCCCCAAAATCTGTACCATTGGCAAGCCCGTTGCGCGGTTTCAGTAGTCTCAAAGTTCCTCTGCAACGGACTTTTGTTTAGTTAGGTACTTATTGATACTTTTTGTTTTCCGTTGTAGTCAGTTGAGTCGTGTATGGAGGGGTTAAATAAACATCATCACCAAAAATTGGAGTTTGCTCTACCTCTTTTCTGAGTTCTGTGGGTAGGTAGTTGTAGCGAGCCGTTTTTAAATTCTTTACATTCCTGTGTATATCTCTTCAGAATTAGTAGCGTTAGCCTACGAGCTACTGTCCGTGTCACACACCAACAGATGAACCTATATAGAACTTTGATTAAGAGAGCATCCCTATTGGTTTTGTCCCTGGCCGTTTCATTCTCGTCGGCTGAAGATACTTATGACTATTATCAGCAAGGAGGACAGGCTCAAACGGATGATAACACTCAGACGACAACCTATATGGGTGATGATTTCATCAAGTATTGGACGGAATATGCCGTTTATCCAGAAAAATGCATCCACTACAATGGAAAGGATGTGATTGCATTTGCCATGTATGAGAAGTATTACAAGCACTGCACAGACAGCGCAATGGGCCATTATTATGTGGACGTTCCTACCTTTACGACTGCCTACATTAATCAGTTGAGCTCAAATGCAGCAGACATGGGTGAAGAGTACCAGGTTCCAGAGGCAGCAACTTACACTTCGTGTTATCCTTACACATCATCAAGCGGTAATGTGTACTATGTTCAGATTGGTTGTGCCGACGGAACCAGTCAGAAGTTGGCTGTGAATCATTACAAGGACAACTTATGTACCACTCCGTACAAGAGTACATCTGGATCCGATGATACAGCACTTGATATTTCTAGTTTAAGCGTCCCTTTTCAACAATGTGTTCAATGTGTAAACTATGTTGATAAGAACGTTGACGACGTTGATGACGCTTATTTCGACCAGACGACCCAAAATGCCCCTCTATGTGGTACCATTTGGCAGAACAAGAAAAAGTGTAGAGGTAGATGCAAGAGGTTGGGTAGAGTCAAAGCGACATGGAATAGTTCCGACAAGCTCTTGCTATGTCTTCTCGCTGGTTTTTGTAAGTTCCTTCCCTCGATTTCATCGTTTTAGATGTTCATATCTTTTTTCGCTCTCGTCTAACTCGGATGTTTTTATTTCGATTAGGTGGGCTATTGTTTGCTCTAATCAACAAGAAGAGATCGAAAATGGCAAAGAAGGATATGCTGTTGGAGGAAGCTATGATGAGTTCTGCCGGCTTGCAACAATCCCATCTAATTGGTATAATTTCTTGCTATGTATTTGTGACTGTTTTGGCCGGACTCTCGACATTGAAGAGCATCACTTGGTTTCTTCTGATTGCCATGAACATTATATTATTCTTGTACTTAATGAAGTTAACAATTGATAGTGGTTTGAATGTGCCCGTCGGACCTGATGGTGAACCCCTGGGAGATGATGACTCGTCCGACGACGAAGATGATGATGAGAATGTCGAAGACACTTATAAATCTCCTGCATATGTAAATGAATATGAGAAGAAAGTCGGTGACGTTGAAGATTCATACAAGTCTACCATTATGTCAGACTCGTATAAAGCAGAATCGGGGCTCCCTCCAATTTCTTAACTAAATGAATGTATTGTAGTACGTAATTATCATCTATTCGTAATAGAGATCTTGATGATGAAAAGATTTATTACCGTTCTAACAAAGAAGAATAAACTTTTGAATGACAGCAACATTTAACGCCACTTTGAAATTTATCAAGTGAGATGGTTTAAGGTGCCAGTGCCTCTCTTTTGATCTCCATATATGTTAAATCCATTAAACTGTTCCTTTGACTTTTCTATTTCAAATTGCTTGACATCCTCAATTGTATCTTTTCGAATTATATCTTGAATAATCCGCTTCGTTAGGCGGGCCATCTTGGGTCTCTCTTGGTAGCATATGTCACAAACTGTAGCGTCGTTTCGGTTTTCAAAAGTACAAGATTTGCATGCCCATCTATCAATATTAGTCTTGAGGGACGCTGACATTTTTTCTTTACATCTACAACACTTCTTTACATTCGAATCATTTACAAAATTGCATCCCGAACAGCACCAAGAATCAGAATACATCGGAGACTTTATCCAATTGCTTCGTTTTTCGTTGCTGGAATTACGATTTACACATGAAGGTAGCAATCTATTGTTTCCCTGTTCTACACTAGGATACGTGTCTTCATCCGATGATGAATCACATAGGACAATAATTTCAGAGTTTGTTCTACGATCTGAAGTAGTCGCTTGGTCCATTGCAGGAATTTTCTTATCCGCATCATCTGTGAATGTATTTTCGTCCTTTTCTTCGTCCTCACTGGAACTACCATCTAAAATTTCTATGACTTCTTGACATGGCAAACAAAACTTGGAATCATTTTTCCTTCTCTCTTCAATTCGACGTTCTGCAGCAATTCTTGCAGCCTCAGCTGGGGGCAAATGTTTCAATGAAGAATAAAGATCGCTTCCTGGAAGCAAGCCACCACCCAATACAAAAGTACCTCCCAACTTAGATTTGTTTTGACGACTGACCGCAGCCTGCTCTCTTTCTGTACGTGATCCAGTATAGGACGATTTATTTCTGCCACCAAGAACAAATGCTTGGTCGCTGCCGATTGGGAATCCTTCCTTATCCTTGACAACGCCACTAACCAGGTAAACTGCATATTGCTCTTGAATTTCGTCCATAATCTTGTAGAATTTTGCATCATGTGGACCACGTTCGCAATGTGCTAGTTCATGACACATTGTCCCTGCAATTTCTTCATAGCTATAGAAAGTTCCGTGACTCGTAGGATTTCTTAACCGTAAATGAATACGATGTGATGACCCTTGTGTTAGATTGTATCCTAAAACGTTGTTTGGCATTTTTCTAGTTTTTCTACCTCGTTTTCCATCGTTCTTTTTAGAATTTAAATAATCCAATCCATCCTCACAACAGCACATCTCAGTCACTAATTATTTTTAGAAAGACATTTGGATAATATGTACTTAGAATCAATGTGGCTCTAGAGCTTCATAGTTACAAGCTTTTTTCCATTTTGTTTTTAAAAAATCTCTTACCTGAAGTAATATTGTAACCTCGCTTCCGTATAATCTCTGTAAACTCATTTTTTATCCTTTTTAGGATGTTTTCAGCATAGTCGGAGCTCGTTAAAGAAGGAATATGTTGTATTTTAATAAGTTGGGGTGCATTGTTATCACTTTGCTTGTTCGCTGAAGAAGGAATTGATCCATCAACGTATGCTGTATCAATGGTATCGATTGTGTGAATCTTTGCTCCCCACGGCCTTGTTCGTTTATGAATGTTTCTTTTGTGAGACATTTTTAGGAACTTTATGAGTTGTCTGATCAAAGTTATGTGAGTTCCAAAGCCAATGAATGAATACATATGTCGAAGTCTGTTTGGTTAATCGTTAATCGTCGTTGGATTTTTGAAATGAATGATTCAGTACCAGGTTAGTCCACTGTTCACCATCGAACATCGAATAATCCTCATCCCCTCATCACGAATTATTCATATCGTTGACATTGCACTATGAGTTATGAAAATTTTGCTCACTTCCGAAGATCAGCTGATATCGCCTATGATCATGAAAATCTCGAAGAAATGGCTTTGAAACGAACAGAAATTCAAACAGCACTCGATTTGATTCGTGACAATGATGACTCTTTCTTTATGTCTACAAACAAATCGTCTTTCATTCAGTTGGATAACAATGAAACAAGATTAATACTAGAGAAAAGACTGAAAGAGCTGGAGAATGATATCACAAAGTTATGTACAAAAATTCAAGAACAACTCGATGAGCAAGTATAGTAATTCCATAACAATTTGAATGTTGTATAGATATTTATAGAAATTGTACATTTCTGTATATTTTTTAAAATCAAGAATTACAGTACAACTTTGTTTCATAAGCATCCAATTGAGGATGTATTCATATCTTGGAGAGTGCCTCCTTCAAGGATAATATTCTAGTTTCAATACGAACTTTTTCCTGGTGAGGTAAACTAAACAATTCAGGTAGTTCCGCTAAATTCAATGGGATGTATCGTTCTTCTTGTTTCTGGTTAAAATTTGTGTACGACATATGAAAAGTTTGATTTGGTTGTCGTCTATGAATGAATTGAGCTTTGACCAAATCAGAAATCATGCCGCCAGTCAAGTTGATTTCCATTGGTTCAATATCACTCTCTTTGGCCTCCTTGATTGATTTGTTTGCAGCTAGAACTGGAAAATTAGACGGATTGGATATTCGATCATCATAAGAAGAAGATGCTATATTTGATTGTGGTGGTATCTTAGTTGGTTGTCGTGGAGGTGGGGGTGGTGGAGGAACCCAGCTAGTTTCTCCAGATGCTGGATTTGCAAAATAGGTCTTTCCGGTAGATGGATCAGTCGCAATGATCCATCCAGATGGAAGCGCGTGTGGAATACTCATTACACGCAATTAGTCTCCTATTCTAATAGCTATTCTATTGTAGTCGTAAGTGATGTGTGAAATAGAGAACAAAGAAAATTGTAAGTTTTATATTTTTATCGAAACTTTCTATAGAAAAGAAGGTGGTTCACCTGTCTCAAGATGAACACTATTATTTACATAGAGTGAATATTCTTCTACACACTCTCGTAGAAGGCTTTTCTTACAAGGTATGAATACCTGCATTACATCTTTTTAACCTTTTCTTGATTGCTGAATGGTTGTCTCTTTCTCCTTTTCAGCTTGACTCAATAACCGACCATTCGCTTCCTTTTCCTTGCGTTCACTGAACCGATCAGTTAGTGCGTCGGATATAGGAGCCATTATAGCCGTAAACTTGGCAAACTCCTCGGCTACATCGACTACTCGATCGCGATAGGAGGACTCTTTCATTCTACCGTCATCATCATTGAATTCTTGCCAGGCTTTTGGAACAGAACTTTGATTCGTGACACATGGCATGCGCATCCATCTTGCAAGTATTCTGAGCGCGTTTACTGCGTTGAAACTTTGACTACCACCATTGACTTGGGCCACACAACATGTTTTTCCTTGCGTGGGCCGGATAGATCCCGTATTGAGGGGTATCCAATCGATTTGATTTTTAAATACTCCAGTAATCTGTCCATGCATTTCAGGACTGACCCAAACATGACCATCAGACCACTGAGTTAGAGCTCTTAGTTCTTGTACTTTCACGTGAGACTCTAAATCAGGATCCCTGACTGGTAAACCTCGTGGGTTGAAACAACGAACATCGCAACCAACCTCTTCAAGAAGTCTTGCAAATTCAAATGCAAGTTTTCTACTAAAACTTGCTGATCTAAGAGAACCATATAGAATTAGTAATCTAGGTGGTCTTCCGATGGGCATTGTAGAGTAATCAAATCTAGTAATTTTGGATCCTGCTTCTTTGATCCAACAACTCTTATCGTCAACACCATATCTGTGAGCCAACCAACCTCCAAGAAAAGTATCAGGATCTGAAACTTCTGAGTAACCAATATGGTTCTTATCGCAAAATGAATCTTGATCTTCCCATGTCCAGATACTAGAAGTTAATTCGTTTGAAGGAGGAGTTGTTTCGTGCTCCGATTTGCACATTGTAGTTATGTTTTCACCGCCACCACGATATTGTATTCTATTTAGTGAAGAGGATGATGGTGCAATTGTCCTTGGTATTCTTTTCAATGATGATGCCAATGGAAAACTACCACTGATAATGAAACCAATGATTGATCTACTCAACATGAAGTGTATTGAGTATTGTCTCGTTGTGTGATTCATTCTTCTTCTTCTTCGGTGGTTGGTGGTTGGTGGTTGGTGGCTGTTGGCTGGGGTGGTCCGCGGTTTTTGGTCCTTGTATTTTTTAATGGAAATAAAGTAAACGATTGCATGAAAATCCAAACTTCCGAAAGATACATCATCCATTTCCCATTCCCCATTTCACGAAATAAGAGATAGAAACAATAAAATTAAGAGATGAAATGAAAATAGAAATCACATGGAACACAGGATTCGAAATAGTAGTCATAGCATTATTATCTTTGCTATTTAGTCATAGGAGCACGAGGACAAAGAGGTCAGAACAAGATACTTCTGACGAGTATCATCATGATGATGATGACCACTCTGATACAGAACAAAGAGAACGAAAAGAACGATTTTTGAATTCAAAACATGGAAAAGATTATGGATATCGAAACAGCGAAAAAGGATTTATCGATAATTGGCGTAGTTCGGAATTTCCTCACTTAATCCCGCCCCTAGGACAGAGGAAACGCAACGATTGCGCAGAAGTATATCTCGATTCTGCAGGATCAGCTTTGCCATCTACGTCATTACTTGAAGGAATTCACAGATATCATCTAAATAATCATCTTGGAAATCCTCATTCTATGGGACCGGCTGCGTTAAGGAGCAAAGCACTGATTGAAATGACCAAAACGAGGCTTTTGGCCTTCTTTGGTGCAAACGCAGGTTCCATGTACGGTTACGATCAAAGTACTTCCAGTGAATCTGAGCAAAACCAAAAAGATTACCATCCTGGTTATGATATAATATTTACGTCAGGATCAACCGAATCATTGCGTATAGTAGCAGAAAATTTCAATTGGAGTGATGGAGATGATGGTCAAGCAGGTAAATCAGTTTTGCTGTACTCCAAAAATTGTCACACCTCTGTGATCGGTATGCGTGAAATAGCACTTTGTGATGGGGCTTCCTTTCATTGCGAAACTATATACAATATTATACATGCAAATATTGATGATTTTGATTCGTGGAGTATGTCTGCGGATGATGGTTATACTATCGTAAATAGAATTCCTAAAAGTCAAAATGAGGATGCAGCTGTAGAAACTACCAAGCATCTTTTAGTTTTACCCTTGGAGTGTAATTTTGAGGGGGAAACGTATGATGTGATACGCCCATTTCAAACATGCCGTAAGTCTCGTGCCAATTGGGTTACCATGCTTGATATTTCCAAAGCCGCTTCAACTTCTTCCATAGATTTGTGTAGTTTAGATCCAGATTTCGCGTGCGTTTCATTTTACAAATGTTTTGGAGCGCCTACCGGACTAGGTGCACTGTTTATAAAACGTTCTTCCGAAGAATATTTGATTGGTGACAATAAGAGAAAGTATTTTGGTGGAGGATCTGTTGATGTCGTGTCGACTACCTTTGATTTTGTTCATCGGCGTCAAAATGTGTCTTGTCTTAACCATGGCACTCAAAACTTTCGCAGTATTCCATTGTTGAATGTTGGTTTAGATGATGTAGCAAGTCTAGGCGGTATGGATCAAATATCTAAACATACATCCGCGTTAACTCATGAAGCGATGAATCGTCTGAACGAACTTTATCATGATAATGGTTCGCCTGCTGTTGTCATTTACAATCGAACCAAATCATCCGATGATTGCAGATTCGCAAATGATGTTTCAAGTAGATCAATCGTCACGTTCAATTTATTGCGCCCAGATGGTGCTTTTATAGGCTATAATGAGGTGTGCAAATTAGCGGAGCTGTATAAATATCCAATTCAATTTCGAACGGGATGCTTTTGCAACCCAGGATCTTGCCAAGATGCATTAGGTTTAAGTGATACGGATGTAAAGGAACTCTATACCAGAAATGGTCATGTATGTGGCGACCATATTGATATTGTTTCCGGACAACCAACGGGTTGTTTAAGGATTTCGTTTGGCAAGGAAAGCATATTCGAAGATATGGATACGTTCATTGAATTCGTAAAAAATGTCTTCATTTCATCGAAAAATTCATACCGAAAAGACTCTATCGCATGCAGTACATCAGATAAGAGTATTCGTTTAGATCAAATTTTTGTGTTCCCCATCAAAAGCTGTGGAGCATTTGAAGTGTCATCTTGGCCGTTTGATATGAACTCAAATAAACTTGAATTCGATCGTGAATTTGTTCTTGTTGACAGCTCGGGGGTCGCTCTTCGTTTAAATCAGTATCCAAAGATGTGTCTTCTTTCTACTAAAATTGATCTAAAAGAGAAAATCTTGACTGTATCAGCTCCAGGTCATGGAGAACTGTTGGTCGATATTGAGAACGAAACTTTAACTTCGAAGTCTGTGAAAATGTGCGGCAATAAATGCTTTGGATATTTACATGGTGATACAAAGATATCAGATTGGTTTACTTCATATATTGGAGTTCGATGTTGGCTTGTCAAGTGGGCAGAACGGCCCAACGTTTCTGATGATGATGATGTAAGACGACGTGGATTTGCGAATGAGGCTCCTATTCTACTGCTATCTCTATCTTCGATTCGTCAGCTCAATAACGTTTTGAAGAATAATTTTGGAAATAAAGTTGATGCGAGGCATTTCAGACCAAATATTGTTGTTTCTGTCAATAGCAACGACATGATGAATACAGAAGATAGTTGGAAGAAAATTCATTTTCTTCGACAAAAGTTCTCCCTGAAGATTACTGGGCAGTGTCAGAGATGTTCCATGATTGATATAGACCCATCAAGTGGAACGAAAGGTCATACATTGAGAGCGTTGGCAGAGTTTCGAAGAAAACATGGAGGGTCTCATTTAACTTTCGGTGTTTTCGCTACTGTTGAAAGAAGAAATGACGCATCAAATACAGGTCGTGATCATCAAAGGCTCTGGATAAATGTCGGTGACAATATGATCTTTGAATAACGGTCAGAGGTGTAACAGTATTAATTGTAAATCTTATTTATGTTCATCAATAAGGTCTCCATAAACTTCGTGACAACGACCGAGCGCCCAGATAGGAAACACGTTCCGATAAGCTGTATAAGTGATACCAACGGCTCTATTGAAAACTCCGGAAATCCCCTCTTGTGGCCAATCTCCAGACGAGAGTTGCCTGCAGATTAAGTACTGGACTCCTCTTCTAATGGCGTTCACATCCTCACAGTTGGCTTCTGCCAGTGCCATGAGGGCCCAAGCTGTATTAACAACCCCGCTACCCTCGTCTCCGTATCGGTCCATTCCATTAATAGCATAGTCTTTATCGTAGCAAGAAGTAAAGTCCTCTCCCCATCCTCCATTCGGTCTCTGTTTGGAAAGTAAAAACTCGCAACATTTTTGAATCACCGATGAATTCGGTGGTTCGCCGGATCTCACGAGACCTTCGATTCCGAACCAGCAACCGTAACAGAAGCAACATGCCCATGAACCATACCACGAGCCATCCAGTCTCTGGATACTTTTGAAGAAATCGCGCCCCAACTGAATAGCATGAGAGATTTCATCTGTTCTGTGATCAGGGTACATCTCATGAAATGCATATAAAGCTGTCAAAGATGCCATACTACATTCGGCATAAGAATAATCAATCATTATATCACCAAACACTTCACTTGGATTTAATTGCTCATACCAACCAAATCCGCGATTATTTTCATATGTAGCCCATCCACCATCTTCATTTTGAAGAGTAAGGATAACATTGACCGCATTCTGTCAAATGGTGCAATTGTGAATACAAGGATAATATAAATAACGTACAAATACAAATCACCAAAACGCACCTGTAATCTATCCAAAGGGATATCTCGTAATGAACCATCTTTAATACCTTGCTGAATTACTTTACTCTTCAGTAAAACAGCGACGCCTTTGAGACCTTCACCAGTACAGTCAGATATTGGCCAACCATGTGCGCTTGTGCTGAATGGCCAGCCACCTAGAGAAACATGACGGAAGTACTTGTTTCGATTGTCGACAGACTCATACTTAAATGCTGGTGAACTTTGTGAAACTTCTGTGGAAAGAATTTGGGTCCGTTCCAGGTAGGACCATACCTTTCTTGACAAATCAGGGAACTCGTCCAGAAGATTACATTCAGAAATCGCCTGAATCGCAAACGATGTATCCCAGCATTGACTTCCATTGTAACCTTGCATCTTCATACCGTCTTCTGCTATCCAGAGGTAATCCGGTATTCGCATCATATGATTCTTGACAGTAGCATGTGAAATGTTATTTCCTGCTTCGCGGAAAGCAGCAACCATATTTAATACCTTATTCACAGGGCCAATATCAATGAAATTGGTTTGCAAATCCTCCGCAGCCATGTAGTCGGCACAGAAAGCAAGTCCTTTTCTGCGCACAAAATTTTTAAATGGTTGAAAAAGAAAAAATGTTTCATAGAATGCAAGCATGTTTTGAGCGAGCTTCATTGTTAATGGTAGGGGCGAGTAGTTGTCCATATCAGCGACCATTGACCTAGTCTTGTTCCATTGAATTGACTGATAATCCTCACAGTATAGCTCTTTGCGTAATGCTAAAACAAGGGGGTCTGTTTCAGCATTGTCGTAAACAAACTTAGCACCATATATATAACCCATAGGCAGATAAACCATCCTGCAGTGGCACCATAGACGCCCGGGGTGAAATGGAAACCAATTTGGGAGCAACCACATTTCAGGGGGGACGGAGTTATGTCCAGTCCATTCCATACAACCAAGAATGCACAACCAAAATTTTGCCCAAGAACTGGTCATAATTGCCCCTCCTTCATTTTGAATAAATGTACGTGCCTTAATCATATTTTCGTTGTCTGATTGAGTTCCAAGAAGTCTCAATGACACATAACATAGAACAGTGCCGAACATGGTCGAAGGCGATTCAATATGTGTTCCCCATCCTCCGTCAGCTTGTTGGTGTACAGTTAGATAATGAGACATTAGTTGGCATTGACTGTCATTAATCATTTCGGAAGGCTTTCCCATCACATACCACGCAATTATTAATCCAGGCATTAGAAAATGAGGACCACCATAATCTCCAGCCCAATGCCCATCGTCGCATTGTAACATACTATAGAAGTGTACGGCCTTTCTTGCGGCCTCCTTTACCGTCTTGGGCTTTGTTTTTGAATCTGGCAAGTCACCACCCTTTGCAATATAATTACTAATCATTTGTTTCCTAAATATAATGTCGCCGGTATTGGGATTCTTGGACGCATTAAAACCGTTTCTCCCTGCGCATGCCATTTCTCGAACAACATCCAACTGTTTTTTATTGAAATTTGCAAGGCCATGATTATCCTTGACCCAAATCTGACGACCAAATGGTTCTCCACTCATTCCAATTAGTCCTGATCGAATGCCATTTTCACCATCTTCTGAGGTGAGATGAAACGTTTGAAGCGTTGCGCGATGACTTTCAGAAGCAACGACACAACGCCATGTTTCCCCATTATCCGTGAGGAGGTGGTCGACATTGCTTTCCTTATCATTCCATTCGGCTATACGTCTAATTTTATGTTCTCTAGGTCCACCAGGGTGTGAAACACCCTTTCCGTATGTGTAAAGCACGAAATAAACTCCACAGTAGGCACAAATAACAGCGAATAACACTTCTACTGCATTTCCGTGTACAAAAAAGAGCATGAACGAATAACACAACATTAAAGCCGAAATATGAAACGAAACCCTCCATACAGGATTGAATGATCCTAAAGAAGAATCATATCCCCAAACTCCAGCCGTTGAGGACCATACTTGGGAATAGAAGTAAGTCCATAGTCCACGTCCGATCGGTCTCTTACCGAGTCGATCGATTGGATGGACTGAAAACAAATGAGCTGTGGTGAGAGACAGGAAGAAGAATCCTATCGCTACTGAAGCAACTTGAAATGGATCGATTGCCTCCATCGATTTGTCTTTTTGTGCCCGTTATTTACACTGAGCTGATAGTTGATATGTGCAAGGTTTTTATCTCCTTTTCTTTTGTCCTTTGTCGGTTTTCGTTTTTCGTTTATCCCTGACATGAGTAATGGTAGTTGTGAGGTCCACGTTGAAGGAGAAAACGAAAAAAAAGATAGCTCAATCCAGATACATTCCATGTTGAAGTAGTAGTCACAGTTCGTCAACATGTTGCGCGTTAATTCCTTGTTTGGATTGGCAACGATCCTTTCCATTTTATTTGTCAATGTTAACGCATTTACAGGACCCGTAAATCGTGGATTGACCCAAAATAAATCAGAAAGTTCATTGAGATCTTTCAATTTTAACTTTGATTTCTTCGGTAACAATAACGGTAAAGATACACAAAGTAAATCAAAAAAGACTAATGTTATCGCAGGAGCGACAGGTTATATTGGAAAGTCTACAGTTCGTGAAAGTGTCAGACAGGGATACAATACAATTGCATTGGTCAGAGACATTCAGAAAATTGAGAGTCCAGAGGGAAAAGCTCTATATGGTCAGTTCTTTGAGGGCGCGAAGCTAGTGGAAGTTGATGTTTGTGATGTTGAAGCTTTGACCAAGGTATGTGTTTGAAATGTATGTTGTCATTTATATAGAATATTAGTGGGCTGATGGTTACTAACATGTTGGATGATGGTTCATAAAATAATACAGACTTTGGCCCAGGTAGCAAAAGAGAACAATGGTATTGATGGAATCGTATCATGCCTCGCTTCTAGATCTGGTATCAAGAAGGATGCATACGCTATTGATTACCAGGCCACTCTTAACTGTCTCGAGGCAGGACGTGATCCGTCAGTAAAAGCCAGACATTTTGTTCTGCTTTCTGCGTTTTGCGTGAAAAATCCTTGGTTGCAATTCCAACAAGCAAAACTGAAGTTTGAAGCTGCACTTACTGCTCAGACAGATATGTCTTATAGTATCGTTCGTCCTACTGCTTTCTTCAAAAGTGTCAGTGGACAGCTCGAAGTTGTACAGCAGGGAGCACCTTTTGTTTACTTTGATGGAGGCACAGTCAAATGCAACCCTATTTCTGAAGCTGATCTAGCAACATATCTTATTGATTGTATTGCTGACAAAAGCAGAATGAACAAAATCCTTAATTTGGGAGGGCCTGATGAGCCTTTGACAATGAGGAAGCAAGGAGAGATGCTCTTTGAGGCGACTGGAAAGAAGCCAAACTTTATTTCGGCTCCTATTTGGTTATTTGACGCAATCATTGACTCTTTACAGTGGGTTGCAGACACATTCAATTCTGAAAAATTCGAAAATGCGGCTGAATTGGGGAGAATCGGAAAGTATTACGCCGTGGAAGATATGCTTACTACTGATCCCAGTGAGAAGTTTGGAACGATGAGTCTTAAAGAACATTATGAAAAGATCGCTGTTGAAGGCCAAGAATATGACCCATATACGACAATGTTCGCAAAGGCACCAGTAACAGAGAAGACAGAGGAGAAAGAGACTGTGTCGGCTTAACTCTTTGAAGTATAGATAAATAAGAAGTAGTGCAGTTTACACGATAGACATTTACGAATGATGATTGTGAAAACAGATACAATACATAAATTAAAATTTGGTATCCTCATCGCTTAGGGTGTTTTACCTAAAATGGTGAAAGAATGACACTACGATGACATCAAAGAATTTCGTGCGAAAGAACAAGAAGATATACATACATGTATTCCTTTGGTACATAGTGGAAGGATATCAGAAGATCATCTTTATTTATCCCCATCGTTTCAATCAATGAGCTCCAAAATGGGTGGCACATGCTCGTCAAGACGAAAGAACTCCTCCTCTCAAAACATCATGGTATGTGTAGACATCAAACTCCTTAGGAATAGAAAGTAAAAATTTTGCCTATGTGTAAATGCAGACACTTCTAACCACAGAATTCTATTAACGTCTATTTCGTAGCTTGATAGCAGTTATGACCCCAATCGTACCGATGTTGTCTGTCGCCATTCAGTTGAGACGCAACTACCTGATGAATCGATTGCTGGCTTGTATCCAGTCGAAGATAACTACGTGGTAGACAGCAATGGAATGACACGTTCGCCCAAGACACTCGTTGAGCTCTGTATTGATTGCGTTTGTCGAAATCTTGTGGATTTCGATGATATATTACCTCCCAACTTACCGAAAGAGCTTGTCGATCAGATCGTTCACTCTTTAGTTAAACATTCTGCTCTGACTGCAACAACTCTTCGCTCGCTGAGGAAATGCGAACTCGGAGATCTGAAACTTTCAAAGAGTCGAGGAGTCAGAGATGAATGGTTTTCGTCTTTTGTCTCTGGGGAAACTGTCGAACGTGACATTGAATATGCTTCTCATTCGTCATCTTCAGATGCCTCGTTTCACTCAGCAAACTCAGTAAGAAAGGAACCGACAAAAAGCGACTCAAAAGAGATTCAAATGGAGCCACTCCTACACTGGCATGAATCTCAAATGATAGACTCAAGTATGTCGTTCTCAAGTTATGGAGATACGTTTCCGAAAAGTGTTGAGATAGTCTCTTCGACGTCTCAAATAAAAGTGTTGGACCTTCGAGGATCGCAAAAGCTCACGGATAGAGGCCTTCTACAATTGAACGATCTGTACGCACTTGAAGTTGCAAGACTAGATCAATGCTACTCTTTGGTTGGTAAAGGCTTTCTCGTATTCTCAAAGTCCAACCACTTACATACCCTTACCGTCTCCAATTGCCGTTGTCTCACTGACGAAGCTATTGTAAATATTAGCCATTTACAATCATTGACAACTCTATCTTTGGACGGATGTCGTTGTCTTACTGATATCTCTCTACGGGCAATTGGAAACTTGATAAATCTACAACAACTTGATTTGTCGCAGCTTGATCTATTAACAAGTGAAGGATTAAAATATTTGATGGACCTTGAGATGCTTGAGGAAATTTCTCTTGGCTGGTGTAGAGCCATTAATGACGATGGAATAAAAATCCTTGCGAGTCAACCAGGAAGGGCAAGTATTTTAAGTAGTCTTTGTTTAGCTCGGTGTCGTATAACGGATATTGGTGTGGAATATGTTGCTTCTCTGAAAAATTTGAGAGAGTTAGACCTTAATGGATGCCAGTCAATATCAAGTTCATCATTAGGCGATACGCTTGCGCGTTTACCCCGTCTTGAATCCCTTGATGTATCATACTGTTCTGATATTCTTCGTAGCTCATGGCAGGGTAAAATTAGTGCCCTTCGCTCTTTGCATCTTTCGTACTCAGATGTAAAGGATGAACATTTATCAAGGCTGACCAACTTACCTTGCCTTGAAGAATTAACTTTAGATAGCAGTGAAATTACTGATTGGGCCCTTGCACACTTGGCTGGTAATAATGTATCTCCTAATCTGGCGGTTCTTGATCTAGCTGATTGTGATATTTCTGATATGGGTTTGTCTCACCTACCAAAGTTCAAGCAATTAAAAAATCTTTCCCTCTTTTACTGTGATTTATCAAATGACGGTCTTGAGTACATATCTGAAATGAAAAACTTGGAAGTACTTAATCTCGATAGTCGTGAAATATCAGATGATGGACTATTTTATTTGCGAAGGTTGACGAATCTAAAATGCCTCGATATATTTTCTGGAAGAATAACCGACGTTGGGTGCGCTCACATATCAAAAGTCAAGAGCTTAGTCACGCTTGAACTGTGTGGCGGAGGGATTGGTGACCTAGGTTGCTCTCACTTATCGTCGCTGGTAAATTTAACCAGTCTGAATCTGTCACAAAATGAATCAATCACTAATGCTGGTGCTTCATTCCTGGTGACATTGAAAAAATTAAGGTCTCTAAATCTGAGCAATACAAAAGTTGATGGAGGTGCTCTCGCCATCTTCAAGGACCTGAAACAACTCCAATCGCTTGCTCTCTATGGCTGCAGAAATGTTGAAAGTTTCCATATATCTTTTCTACAGCATCAACTTCCAAATTTAAAATGTTTGAGAATAGGAGGGAGCATAACACGTGATGGGACGATGAGGACACAGTCCGATAATGATCAACTAGATGAAGACATGAGCGAGGAGGAAGACGATCAAGAGTCAGACAATGAATCAGAGGATATGGATATTTACTAAACATTCTTTTCTAGATTTTGAGTAATTATGTTGGATAATACCTACAATACATATGAATTAATAACTACAGTAACATCATAGAAAACAGGAGGATTCAATGAAAGCTGAGCTATGATCTATGATGCCAATGACAAAAATGACCGTATGCATTATTGGGTTTTAGTTTTTTAAAAAAGTAAAACAATACAGTTAAAACCGACAACGGATACGTGCTACGTGGC
>Ga0213868_10001984_pt1 | contig 19711 bp, 33 predicted proteins | sample PICome_9_FD_160087 | JGI IMG/M metagenome (GOLD analysis project Ga0213868, IMG submission 160087) | Coastal seawater microbial communities near Pivers Island, North Carolina, United States - PICO127 | ecosystem: Environmental > Aquatic > Marine > Coastal | place: USA: North Carolina...
CCTTTCAAGCAGGGTATGTTCAACAAGAAATAGAAAAGGCAAAAGCAAATGGGGAAAGTATCTCCAATGAAGTAGCTGCTCAACGTGCAATAGAAACTTATTCAGCCTTTCAAGTAGCTGCTAATGCTGGTACACTCCAAGGTAACATAGACTGGAACACTGGTTACGATCAGAACATTAAAACACTGGATAGCTTTACAGCTACAGTAGGTGCAGCCCTACGAGTTGAACAAGCTGGTGGTAACTTCGATATTAGAAGCCTTCAGCAAATGCGAGATGCCTTTGTTTTGCTTAAGTCTCAACCAGCCTTCCAGAAACCAGCTGGTCAAGAGGCTCAGGAAAGATGGGAGATCATGAAGGGTCGATTGGATGCAATTGATGCAACCTTTACGGCCTTACAGGATTACGATAAGAAAGGAGCAACGGAAGCTGCTACTACTTTCATGGCTCAGATCGCTTTGAAAGACGGGATGTCTCCTTTGGCGGGAGCAGTCATGAATGACCCTCTTCTCACCGCACAATTGCTTGCGGGGGCTACACTTGACCTAAAGGAAGCTATTGCTTCTGATTACAAACCGGAGACAGTAGACTACAAAGCCTTAAACCCAGACCCAGTTGTTCTTGAGTTGATGGGTGTAGCCCCTAGTGGTGCTGCATTATCTGGTGACGGTACAACACCAACTGTACCCCCACTTGATGTTATCTTCCCTCCAGAAGTAGCCGATGCTTTTACAGAAAGAAATCTGGTAAGACGGGCAAAGAGCATGTCATACCACAGTGGGGTCATCTCTTCCATGCCCAAGTCTGGGCTAACAACTCCTGATGCAGTTAATGCTTATGCCTCTAGTGTGACATCTTTATCGTATGCCCTCACTCAGAACGAACAACAGTCTACTAGGTACATGGATAGCCTGTTTTCTAATACAAATCTAAACAGCCTTGCCGCCCTTGAGGCAGCTGGTGGCGAGAGTGGACGTATCGCAGCTAACCTGAGAGCACAGATGGGTGCAGCACTGCAACATAACCAAGCCTTAGTGGGCCGTATCGCAGCTGGTAAGACACAGACAATCCCTAACATTGGTATTGACTCTGAGAAGGGTACATTTACTTTACTTGATAGCACTGATCCACAGATGCAAAAGATTGCAGCTGTAGTATCACGTTACTATGGTGGAGATTTTGAGGCTTTGTGGAAAGAAGGTGCATCTGCACGGACACTCCTTAAAAATCGTCTAGCTAGTGCTGGTGAAATAGAGTTTGATACGCCGTCATACAATGACTTTGAGGCTGCTACTGAAATCTTAAACAGTTCCTTTTGGAGAGGTATGGCTGCTAAGTATAGTACCGTTGCAGGTATCCCCGCACGATTGAAGTTCTTTAAAGATCAAGCTAAGAAATTAAAGGTAGACATTGGTACTGGTCCCTCAGAACCTGCGTCTGTAACGGAGGAAACGAGTGAAACAGGTGTCCCATCAGGTACAAAAGAAAGCCCACTTCTTCCTCAGAATGCAGAAGCGTTTGCTTTGGTTAGTGAAGGTGAGTACTATATTGATCCTGCCGATGGCTTGCTGTACGTTAAATAAGGAATTAACTAATATGCCTAAAAGTTCATGGAATACTGGTACATTGGTTACTCAAGAAACCTCTGAGGCTAGTCTTACTTCAGAATCAACAACCCAACAAACCTTAGAGGCTGTAGAAGCTAAGGGATACGACACCCTGTATGGTAACTTTGAGTCTAAGGACACCCCTTTCAAAGGTTACTCCGTGTCACAACAGACAGTAGGGGATTTAATAAACTTTTCCGAACCATCTGGGGTTTATGCTAGTTACGTTAAGCCACGATTAGGTAAGCAAACAGAGGCTTACAAGAAAGGTCTTACTTCAACACCTATGGGTAAGTACCAGATCGTTGGTTCTACCCTTAGGGACTTAGTTAATCGTATGGGTTTACCTAAAGATACTGTCTTTAACAAGGCTACACAGGATTCAATGTTTCTTTTCTTAGCTAAAGAGAACATAGCTAAAGGTAAGACACCTTCTCAGAAGAGAGCTAACTTACGCAGTATCTGGGAAGGTTTCCGTAAGGTAGACGATGCTACCCTAGATGCCCTTATAGCAGAGGTAGGTAACTGATGGCTAAAAGTTCATGGAATACTGGTAAGAGAGTAGTCGAAGACACTTCTAGTGCTGTCAATAGTGTTGTAGAAGCGGGTACTCAGGTAGCTAAGACGGGTGGCAGTATCTGGCAGTCTGTAGTAGACGGTGCCGCAGAAGCATTAGAGAAGGGTGTGGACTACATATCAGATATTACCCCTAAGGTAGTAGAGGCTGTTGGAGAGATGCAGTCTCCTCTTGATGTAGTAACGGAGGGGCTGTCAAGTGCAGGGGAAAGCCTTTCTAACTTAGGTACAAGTGAGTTTAGGTTTTTTACTGGTAACTATTTCAAACCCGGTCAAACCGCCACTGAGAAAGACTTGAATGAAACTGACCTTAACACCTTGGTATCTGCGGTACGGAAGGCTAAGGCAGAAGGAAGGTCTCAAGTAGACTACAAAGACTTTTCAGAAGAGGAAGGAACAGTCCTTAAAGGGAGTATGTTAGCAGGTTTATTCGATCCAGCCTTACGAATGGCCCGTACCGTGGGGGGCTTTAAGTTCTCTGAAGACGAGCAAGGTAATACTATTATCAGAAATACCTACAACTTCAATGAAGGGAAGAAACGTAAAGCCTATGTAGAGGCTATAAATTCTGGAGAGGATGACGTTGCTTACGACATTCTTATCAACTCACTAGAAAATCCTGTAGAGGCTGCTAGTATCTTAGCATATGCTAAACAGCAGAAACTTAAAGACGAGGGTAAACCTCATGAAACAGAAATGATAATCAACTTAGGGAAAGTGTAATGTTTGGACTTCCCTTAGAACTAATCACAATGCTTTTCTCTACGATCCTTGGTGGTGTCATGTCCATCTGGGGTCAGAGCAACAAGAACAAAGCAGAACAACAAGCAATGCTTATAGGAGCAACTAACACAGCCAGAGAGTACGGATCAAAAGACAAACACTTCGCATGGACACGAAGGATCATAGCACTCTCAGCTGTAATGGCAATCATCGTACTACCTAAGCTCGTAGCTGTGTGGTATCCAGAAGTACCCGTGTTTGTAGGGTACACAGAAGTACAAGGAGGTTTCTGGAACTTCCTGTTCGGACCTGACAAGCAGATTGTATGGCAGTCAGCCCAAGGGTTCGTTATCACACCGCTGGATACACACATTGTATCAGCTATTGTTGGACTATATTTCGGTGCGGGGTTTGCTAAGTAAAATGAAAGATAAAAGTATATCAGTTACATTTCTTGTGGGTATCTTGTTTCAGACGGGTGCCTTGGTGTGGTATGTGTCTAGCCTAGCTAGTGCTATTGACCTGAATGCTCGTGACATTGGTAGACATGAGGCTAGAATCACCAACTTAACAACTATCATCCAGTCTCAGGCAGTTACCTTAGGACGTATGGATGAAAATATAAAATCCATTCGTGAAATGATGGAATCAAGTAGGGGTTCTGATTAGTGGACCCTCTTACTTGCATAGCTGCTGCCAGCACAGCCTACAAGGCCATCAAGAAAGGCTTTGAGGTAGGCAAGGAAATATCCTCTATGGGTAGCCAGCTACAGCAATGGTCTAAGGCTATCTCTGACTTAGATTATGCCCATGAGAAGGCATCTAAACCACCTATGTACAAGATGTTTTCTGACACACAGAGTCAGGCGTTAGAGGCGTGGTCGTGTAAGAAACAAGCACAAGAGATGCGAGAGGAACTGAGAAGCTATATCAGTTTCGTACATGGGCCATCAGCATGGGATGAAATAGTGAGAACAGAAGCTAAGATGCGTAAGCAACAAAGAGAACAAGTGTACAAGAAACAAGAGTTCATAGATAACTGTATAAACTGGGGTGTAGGTATAACTGTAGCTCTGGCTGGTATGGCAGGTTTAGCTTTCGTCATATACTTGTTAGGTAAATCACAAGGAAAATGGTAGATGGCTAAGAAAGACCCAAGACTAGAACGAGCAGGTGTATCAGGTTACAATAAGCCTAAGGCTACACCTAGCCATAAGACTAAATCTCATGTTGTTGTTGCTAAAGAGGGTGACAAGATTAAGACTATCCGCTTTGGGCAGAAGGGTGTCAAGGGTAGTCCTGATGGGACAGCTAGGAACAAAGCCTTCAAGGCTCGTCATGCTAAGAACATTGCCAAGGGTAAGATGTCAGCTGCCTATTGGGCTAACAAGGTGAAGTGGTAATGTGGTTAGCTGTTGTCATGGCTTGTCAGACCTTAGAGGCTTCATCTTGTATTGTTATGGGTAACGAGAAGAACCTATGGTACACACGTTTAGAGTGTGAGCAGGATGCAGTTAACATGGCTGCTACCCTCATAAGTAATGGTATCTATGCTAAACCAAATTGTTTTAAAGTAGGGGAGAGTGCCTAATGCCTGTGATGAAGTGCAAAGGCGGATGGAAATGGGGTAAGTCTGGTAAATGCTACCCAACGAAGGCCCAAGCTAAGAAGCAAGGGAAGGCCATAAAAGCCTCAGGCTATAAAGGTAAGTAAAATTATTAAATGAGTAAGCCCCAAGGAGAAATCCAAGGGGCTTTACTTTTGTTATAGATTCTCTTTCATGAAGACCTTGACCCACTGAGCACATATGTCACTCCTGACAATATCCTCTACGCCAAACTCAATGATAGGCACAGGTAGCATATGTTTCTTAGCTAGGTGTATGACCTTTGAGAGGCCATCAGCCTCCTTCAGGTCGGACTGTTGGACATCTCCGTTAAGAACGATAGTTGAACCCTCCCCCACCCGTGTGAGCAACATTTTTAACTCATGAGTGGTGATGTTCTGTGTCTCGTCCACGATTATGAAGGCATTATCGAAGCTACGCCCACGCATAAGTGCAAGAGGTGCCATCTCAATGTTACCATTCTTGATCCCTGTCTCCACTGTTCCTTTACCAAGGTGCTTCTCCAATACGTCTAATACAGGCAAGGCCCAAGGCATAGTCTTCTCTGTAAGGTCACCCTTAAGAAAGCCTAGCTCCTTACCTACGGCTACATGAGGACGAGTAATGACTATTCGATCAATCGCTTTAGTCGTATATAAATCCGATGCCACCGTTGCCGTAACGTAAGTCTTACCCGTTCCAGCTGGACCAAGAACAAATACTTGAGATGAAGATGAAAGGGCATCAATGAACTCCTTTTGTTTATCTGTTCGAGGAACTAACCCCGATGTTTTCTTAGAACTAGCCCCCTTGTAGTTTGTTTTACGCCGTGTCTTGGAAGGCTTTGTAAGGGGTTCTACATTGTTCATAGTTTAATTAACTCCGCTTCAGTGTAAGGGATGTGGAAGAACTTCTCACCCTTCTGGATGTATCTGCCCTTAGCTTCTTTCAAACTCTCTCTTGTTAGCAGGGTATCCTTAATCCGCCATGCCTGTTTGAAGTCAGGACGAAAGATGTAAAAGTTAAGGACACCGTTGATGCCTTCGTGTTTGTCTAGCAGTCGTTGTTTGCGTTCAGGGATACGGATGTCTGTCCAGTGTGTAGGCCAGTCCTCCTTCCACGCAGTCTTAACCTCTACCTCATTGTAGTAGGTGTAGTCACCCTTCTGAGATACTACATCAACATTGTAGTTCTCTTCGTTGTTAACTATGGTGTGACCCTTACTCTCTAAGTGAAACACCAAGGCGTTACGGGCCGGGGCATCGTATGCTTCATACAAAGCACGATTGAAAGTCTTTCTTACAGCACTCATTCTAACGCACCTTCCTTAACCCCGATCAAGTTCTTTAACTCAGAGTACCCTCCAATGTATGTCCCATCCGATGAAAAGATCTGAGGTACTGTCTTACGTCCTGCTTGCTTTAACAAGGTAAGCACCCACTTAGAGCTAGGGCTTTGTACGTTATACTCTGTGTAGCCTTGCCCCTCTCCTTTCAACAGGGCTTTGGCTGAGTCACAGAAGTTACATTGGTCACGAGTGATGATGGTGTACATTGTTATTCCTTATACTAGGTCTACGATTTCACATGAGTCACCAGAGCAAGCCAGTGTCTGACTACCTGCGGTGTTGTCTTCTTGTTCATAGTCCGACAGGCTTGACCAGTCAATAGCTTTAGGCATGGTAGCCAAAAGAGTTTCATAGTCTGACTTATCACACTCTTGATACGGTGCCTGTTGGTAAGTGTGTTCATTAAACGGTAGGAAGGATACCCCTGACATTTCATCGAAGTGCTTATAAACGAAAGCACCTACCTCAAACCACTCGTCATTCTTGACGTTGATAGTCACCGATGGTTTATGCTCACACCATGACCGTTGATAAGCTAACCACATCTCCAGCTGCTCAATGGCTGTCATGTCTGAGGTTGTCACCGCACCAGCTGGAGCCTTCATAGGGAAACTAAACACTGTAGTAGCATCTGGTTTCATTACGTCTGGCTCGTTAGGAATGCCTTGGTCCTTCATGAACTGTGTCAAGGGGTCTTTGTTGTCTCCTCTGACGGTTCGGATGTAGTAATCACTGTGTCTGGCGTGAATCCCAGAGGCTGAGTCAACGAGTTGGCTGACTGTTCCCGATGGCTTAACACAGCTAATAGCAGTAGCAACAGGAATGCCAAGGCGGCTAGCCCACTCAGCGTTAGTTTCAACGGCAATCCATTTAAGATGTTCAAGGGTCTTCTCCAATCCTGCGTTTTTAGTTGTCATTAGTGGGTTGTCCATGATCCCTGTCATTGAGACACCCAGTAGTCGTTCTTCTTCTGTGTTCTTCTGCCATATCTTACGGAGATAAGGGAACTTTGTAAAGGAAGATTGTATCGTACCAAGGATGGTAGCCATACGAACCTTCTTCTCTAGGTCTTCAATACTATCTGTTGCCCGTACTACGCACTCCGTTAGGTTGCAAAACTGATTTGGGCGCAAGATGATTTCCGAACACGGGTTGGTCCCAAAGTCATAGTCAGCATCACGGCGTCCATTCTTAGCTGCCTGTACCTTAGAAGCTTGACGGTTAAAGATACCACGTTCACCTGAGCCTGACTCAACCAATGCCATCCACTCACGCATGAACGATAGGCTGTCTGGTTTCTCCGTGTAGGATACAGAGTTGTTAGCCAAGGCACGTTGAGGGTTGTTCTCCCACCATGCACCCGACTTAGCATGGCGCATACGATCATCACTCAGGTTAGACAGAGAGATCATAGCACTGCGGCGTACACCACCAACTACCACTACCTCACCGATCTTACACATGATGTCGTGACACTCAAGAGAAGACAGCTTACGGCCTTGTGCTTCCTTAAAGGTACGGATAGTAAAGTTAAACAGATCAACCAAGGGTGCAGGACCAGAGGCACGCCCACCAAAGGTCTTGAGTTTAGCACCAGCTGGACGAACCTTAGACACATCCCACTGAGCAATCTCACCACTATAAAGGAGTGCAATCAATTGACGGAACCCCTTAGCCCAACCTTCCTTGCTGTCCTTAACGACAATGATCGACTCACTCTCGAACAACTCAGGCACTTCTGGGAGCTTACTGATGAATTGTCTCTCGACACTGAACCCGACACCAGTACCACAGAGGAGGATAAACATAGCCTCATCGAAGGACTTAAGGTCATCTACGGGTAGGTATGAACAGTTATACCCTGCCGTGTTGTCCCGTGCCAAAGCAGGACCAGCAGTCATCAAGGCTCGCATAGAAGGCATTACATCAAGAGACAGGATGGCCTGTTCAATATCCTTAGTGTAACTATCCTTACCAATCTTAGGATAAACGAGGTTATCCATGTAACGTGATACTGTTTCACCCCATGTCTCACGGCGTCCCTCTTCCTCAAGCCAACGAGCATACCGTGACTTGTGGATGAATGACTGATAGTCTGTGGGTAGTTGGTTGCTGCTCATTCGCCTCGTCCTCGCATAGTTTTGTCTTCTTCTAACCAGACCATCCGGTCAATGTCACCACGGTTAAGACCGATATCTTTAAGCTGTCTGTCTGAGAGTGTGTTAAGATGTTTAATAGCCTGACGATGTTCTGACCACAACACTGAGTACCTCAAGAACCTCACGAATATATTGTTTACCCATTTCTGTTTCATCTGTTATCTCCTGACCCCTTAATCATACCACGGTTAGCACGATCATTCAACTTGTCCATGTTTGTTTGCATCACTTCATTGAGATTACTGTAGAAGTAATTTGATAGTGCTGTAACATAGAATACCACATCACCTAACTCTTTGATGAGTTCCTTTTGGTTGATCTTGGTGTTGTCTCTGCGATACTTCTTAATCTTCTCAGCTACCTCACCAGCCTCGCCTACCAAACCTAGGATGTTCTCCACCAGTCTTTCATCACCCTCTGTTATGATCTTATCCTCTACCCAATACGAGTAGTCCATTGGTGTAACGTCTATGATCTTGAAGGCATCAATGTCTTCCTGTGTAATCATTCGTAGTCCTCTATCTTTGTTGTAAACCCGTGGTCAATATCTGACAAAGAACTTAGGTTGTCAACTATTTCATCTGCGAAAGCCTGTATAAACATGTAAGGTGTAATGCCACAGGCGTCTGCTATCTCTTCAATACTAAACCTTTCAGTAATCCGAGTAGTCAAATCCTCATTCATTTAACCATTCCTCTGGTATCTCCTTGTCTGCGTAAAGGAACCCGTGCTTGTCACACCAGTCACCGTATGAAGACTTAGCACCCTTGTATAACTTGGCACGACTGTTACTAAAGACGAACCTGATGTCATGTTCCGTCCCGTATTGTCGTTTAATTTCAAGGTGTTTACGTCTGTCTGCTGCTGTGAAGCGGCCCTTAGTTTCTACTATGATGCCGTTGTGAAGAACAAAGTCAGGTGTGTAAGTCCTGATCTTAAAGTCTTCCCACTTGATCTTGGTCTCTTCGTAGGTGTACTTTACTTTCTTTTTCTTTAACATCTTAGCTGTTTGTTCCTCAAGGCCAGACCTATACCCAGCCTTGAGTGCTCTTTGTCTTGTGGTTAACTTCCTAGCCAATGTCTATCTCCGCAACCCTTGGTTCCTTCACCACCTTGGTGAGGTATAGGGGAAACGGCATAGCTGCATACTTGTAACCCTTGAGACCTTGACCATCGTTAGCATCTTTCCAACACTCCTTCTTGAAGTCACAGAAGACGCAGCCAATAGCCAGCTTCTCATTACCTGTCTTGTAGTCAAACTCAACCTCGTAGCACCGTTCAGGTGGTGTGTCAGAGGCTAAGACTTCTTTCAATTCAGTGACACGTTCTTGTGTGTCGGGCAGTAAGTCACTAGATGGCTGGTAAAGAACGAGTGAACCATCCACCTTATTCATAGCCCAGAAAGCTACACCCTTGTTATCAGGGACAGCCTCACTGTAGGCAGAGATTTGCTGCATGTATCCAAATGGATCATCAACAGCTAGGCTTGCCTGAGAAAACTTCTTGAAGGCAGAAGGGGAAGCAGACTTTACATCGACTACATGACCATCAATCACTGCGTCCATGTGTCCTGTAATTCCTGCAACCTTTACCTTGTGTTGCTCATTTGTCACACTGTGACCAGAAAGTTTAGCTAACGTAAGAAGTATCTCTTCGATGATGTCCCCGTACAGAAACTTGAGTAGCTTGTCACCAGTCATAACCTCACGGCTGTGTCCCTTACTGTCATACCATAGTTGACGAGAAGGTTTACCGATTGCTGATAGACGTAGTGTTGCTCCCTTTTCTGTACGGGGTTTCAAACGAGAACGGAGTAAGTCTTTGAGACTGTCCCCAAAGGTATCAATAACCTTCTCGCTTTCTTCTGTTGATGTGTAACCATCGGTCAACACAGCATAGACATCTTCGATTAGGGTATCAATACCTTTAGGTTGGTCTGTCATGTTATCTCCTTACTCGAATGCAATTTCCATCTCTTCTGATGGTGCAGCCTCTACAGCTGCGTTAGTCTGGACGTTAGACTTGATGACTGCTGATGGTGCATCGTAGTCCACTAGCTCCATGACCTGACAGAAATCAAAGAACATCTCCTTGGTTTCTTGTTTCATGTCTGAGAGATGACCCAGCTTAATGATGTTACCGTACTGGCTGTTACCGATAGACACAAACATGTTTACCTTTGAACCATTACCGATCAAGTCCTCAGTAGGGTTACCGTTGCTGTCGTAGACCTCACCGTAACGTGTCCAACCACCCCGTGTCTTCTCGTCAAGACCGATCTGAATGAACCTAGCACCATCGAATGTGCTGTCCTTACCTTCCTTTACTTTCTTGTTGAGTTTGAAGTCAGTCATAAGACGTTCAAGCTGATCGTTCATCTTGATTGCGACTGTGTACTCCATCTCTTCTGACATATACTTGTTGGCTGGCTCCTGCAATTTAGCCCAGCTAACTTCAACATCTTTGAGTACGATTTTCTTATCTGCCATGTAATTTCCTTTCTGGCGTTGGTCTGTTTGATTATAATACACTGAGTAGAGCACCATGTCAATGGGTTTCTAACCAGTTCTTACCTATTTTTGCCTCACCATCCATAGGACAGTTTAGCTTGAAGAACTTACCAGCATCAACAATAGACTGGACCTGTATCTCTCCTAGTCTGTGAGCTTGGTGTTCGTCAACTTCTGTTTGCCATTCGTCATGAACCCATGCACATTGCTTAAAGTTAATCCCTTCCTTCTTGGCTTGGCGTTGCCAGAACAGATTAGCTAGGCGCATGATGACTGTCTCCCCTCCCTGTAGGTAAACAGAGAGAGCAAGATGCTCACTGCCAATGGATAGAATACGTCCGTCAAGACCCTTCATCCAACCCATACTAGCAGCACGAGATGCCTCACTCTTTAGTCGCTTGAGTGTGGGCAGTGCCTCATAAAAGTTTTGCATAGACTTGTTAGCTTGTGCCCCGTTGCACCCAAGTATCTCTGCAATCTTACCTACCCCTGCCCCTAGCAGGAAGGCGTAGATAAATGTCTTAGCTGTGGGCCTGTCCTTACAGAACCTGCCCAGCGCATTCATGTTGAATGTGTGGATGTCACCATCAATCACCTGCTCTGTATATACAGGATCGTTCATGTAGTGTGCGAGTACACGCAGCTGGATACCTGCGGCATCTGTACCTACCAACAACTTACCCTCTGGCACCTTGAACACCTGCCGACACTCAGCTGCATACATACCATCCATCTTCCACAGGATACCATCCTTACCGTGAGGTACAGAGGGGATGTTAGCCATGTTGGGACCACGATGAGCAGCCCTGTGTGTGACAGCACCGGGGGTGATGACTGTACCGTGTACCCTACCATCATCCTGTGAGCCTTGTAGCCACTCAGAGGCGAGCTTCCAACGTGTTTCTAGTACCTTCCATGCCTTGAGACCCTTAACTGCCTGAGGTGCAGTGTCAGGTATCGTTGCTAAATTTTCTGGGCAAATTTTATAGGACTCCCCAGACTTTGTTTTAACTGTTGGCTTCCAGCCCAGCTTATCAAGTCGCTTGTTGATCTGTGTAGGTGATGCAAGATTGAACTCCTCCCACATGATCTTGGTGTAGTCACCCTGCACATTGCAACCCTCAAGCAACTGGTTGGCAAAGATGGAGCCATCCTTCTTGTGTTTTAAGACAACTTCCTTGACGGGTACTGCGATAGGAACCATAAACTCCTTGATGTCAGCCTCAATACGATTAGTCTCAGCAAGGCATGTCGTATAGATTTCTTCTGCTAGATCAGTGTCAAGCTCAAATCCGTTAACCTCTTGCTCACACATGATGGCATGGATTTGATGCTCAAGGTTGATAGAGGACTGACTAAACTTAGCACCTTCCTTCAGTAGTTCCTTGTAGGTAAGCTCAGTAACCTTAACGTCCTGCTTGCAGTACGCTTTCATTTCTTCTGAATACTGAGACCAGTCGTTGAACTCACCTTTGTATTCATCAAGACGTTTCCCCCAAGACTCAAGGCTATGTCCACCCTTACGGGTAGGATCAAACAGGCGAGACAGCACAAGAGTGTCAACTGTTTTAGACAGTGGGATTTTGTAACCCCATAACTTCTCTACTACCTTGTTGTCAAACCCTACTCCGTTGTGAGCAATCCACTTTGTTACCTTGGGTGCAAATTTAGCAAAGGCTTTGGGACCACGGATAATGTAGTTACCCTTGACACCTACCTCCTTGGCTACGAGAACATGTATGACTGTAGGGTTCAAGCCATCAGTCTCAATGTCGAACACTACCTCCATGTCTTATCCTCCATAACTTGTTAGTCTGCCTGTGTGTTTACTATAGACTAGGCTATCTGCTACACCCGTCTCGCCCGTGAATCTGTTCTTGATTACCCGAACCTTAGTGGTGTTACGTTCTAGCTCGTCCTCTGCCTGTGTGTTACGTTCCAAAGCAATGATGATGTTACTCAGTTGACCGATACCAGCACTGCCTCTGATGTCCTGTAGGTTTATGGTGCCCCCTTCCTCTGGTGGTTTACGGTTCTTGTCCCTACTTAGGTGAGACACCATAAGCAAACAGATGTCAAGCTCAATCGTTAAGGTCTTTAGTTTGGTAACGATCTCGTCCAGTGCCTTGCGTTCATCCTTTGCGTGGTCACTTACCACGATACTGATGTGATCCAAGATGATGAACTTACATTCACAGGATCGTGCTAGATAACGAACCATGCTAACAATACGTTCAACAGTATTGCTGCCGAAACTGTCATACAAATAGACACGACTGCTTCCAAGAGTGGCCTCATACGCTGCATCAAATTCCTCCTGCGTGTATTCTGTATCGGGTAGGTGCAGCTTCTTGTCTGCATGAATTGACATGACACCTAAGCCTGTGTCACGGGTTGGTTCCTCTAAGAAGAGGGTGCCTACGTTACCTTTGTCTTCTCGTATGAGACTGTAGAGTATCTCTCGCATAACCTGTGTCTTACCGACACCTGTGCCAGCAACCACAGTGATTAGCTCACCTGTCCGTAGACCCTTGGTCATGTCGTTGAGACCATCGAAGGGATACGGTACACTCTCATAGTTGGGAGGTGTAGCCACGATCTCATACATGTCAGCACCAGAGATGATACCGTCAGGTGTGAAGGGACCAGCCTTCCTGTGACTGTCAATGAACTCACGTTCACGGCCCTTGAGGATGTAGTCGTTAGGGTCTTTGAGTGTCATCTTAACAAGGCGTACCTTGCGTGGATCAAACAACTCAGCGACAGCTAGGGCTGCATTCTGTCCGGCAGTGTCACTATCAAAGCAGACATTGATCTTCTCAAAGCTATCAAGCCACTCATAGTTACGTTTACAATCCTGCACTGCACCTGAGGCACCGTTGATTACTGACACACACGGCTCTGCCATGAACATCATCTGATACGCAGCCATTGCATCGAACTCACCCTCTGTAATGGTGACTGACTTGCCACCCTTAGAGAATGCTGACTGTCCGAACAGGTCTGCCTTGGCATTGCCGTTGAACTTGAATGTCTTCTCTTGTAAGCCTCGTTGCTTGAAGCCTGTAGCCTTACCATCCAAGGTGTAGATCAGGTTGACCTGTCCGTTAGATGTGAGTGCCTTGTATTTCTCAGCCACTGCCTTAGTTAAACCACGGCTAGGGATAGCTGAAGGCGTACCCGTAACTGGTGGCAGAGGCTTGACTGCGGTTAGGTGTGGCTGTGGCATGTTGTCCTCCTCATCATTGAATGTTTTAGTTTTACAGACGTAGCAGTAAGCCCCGTCCTCGTGTGGATAAACACCATCACTACTCCCGCAGCTTAGGCATGGCTGGTGTTTCTTGTGTTCGTAGTCCATCGAATAGTTCAAACTCTTGTGCCTCCTTTACCTTGGCTATACACTTAGGGCAAGGAGACCATGACTGTTTGTCTTCTTCCCAGTATATCTCTGTGCCTTGTGTCATAGCATTACATATATAACAACGCATGTCTAGTCCTCCTGTTTACCGTGCAAAAGTCTTAGCACGATTAGTTTTAGTGCAATGTAAGGCCAAACGAAGGCCGTAAATAAGTAACTTACCCCAGCACCTTCTTCATCTGAGGAGAAAGCCTCAAAGAAAAACAGTACGCCTAGAAGATACATAACAAATGCACCGTATAAAAATTCTATAGTCAATTCATACTCCTCTTTCTGTTCTGGTATGCACCCTCAGTCTGATGGAGTGAGGCTAGGATGTCAAGCAATTGTTGATAACGAACCACAACAACATCCTCAGTGTCACCCTCTGAGTCATCCTGTGCAAGGAAGACAGTCCCATCATCTGTGATGTAAACCTTTAGGTCTTCATGCTCACCAGTTTCATCCATTGAGATGATCTTAACGTGGTCAAACTCAAACTCAACAGTAAACACTACAGCTTCTCCTCTCCATTCAATTGATTGATACGCATCTCAGCATAACGGATCACCTTCCGCAAGTCAATAATCTCACTGGCATCCCTTGTCTTGCCATCGTATGCCTTGAACCCTGCACGACTAGCATACTTGATGATGTTACCACGCCAGAAGTCAAAGCTATTGGACATGATGTAGGTGATAGGCTCTATCTCCCACCGGGCATAGTGCTCAGGCTCATTAACTACGTCAGCCCCTGTGTGTTCTGCCATTACTGTCTCCTTAAAGTTTTCATGCTCTTTCATTAGTCTCTTCCACTCACTGCTAATCATTCTTCCTCCAGACAGAATCCACACCATGTGTCTCTACTTGCATTACCACAACTGGCACACTTACGCCACTTATTCTTTTCTTCACGATCTAAGGATGCCTTACGTTCTTCTTCAGTCATTGGTCTTATCATGTTTCCTTTTACTCCTTATGTATCTTAGCAGAACTAACAAGGTCCACCATACTGGTGAAGTTAGAAAGATAAGAACAATCCCTTGTGTTATTAGGTAGGGTATCCACCAGTTAAGGTCAACCATCATCTGCATCAGTCAAAGCATCCCAGCTGACAGGAAATAGTTCAATCATCTTGTGGTCAATCTGTTTTGCTACCTCACGGGTCTCTGCTTGTGTATCATCCTTGCAGCGCAGGTTACACATATCAGCGAAGGCATCCAGTGAACCTGACCAGTACCACTCAGTCATAGTAGACTGAGGTAGTTCCATCCGAGCTTGCTCAGGGGCTACACCTTGGGCTAATAGATCTTTGTAGGCTTTAAGTGCTGCCCAACCTGAGCTTCCCCAGTCACCCACATTTACTACACCCTCACTACCTTGCTTCTTGTCGGCACTACGTCCACGCCATGCATAAGGAGTGTAGAACTCAGGTTCATCATCCACATACCTGCGGCTGATCTCGTTCCATCTCAAGAACTTATGCTTGACTAGCTGGCGTGCTACAAAGATTGGAGCCTTGACATGGAAGGACGCAAAGCAATGACCGAATGGGCTGATGTGCTTGTGCTTGGCAAGGTAACGGATCAGCTTATCGTCCTTAGCCTTGAGTTTAGGTGGCCCCCAAGGATCGTCTTCCATCTCAGATGTCTTACCAAACGATACACGGGCTGCGTTAGCTACAGTCAGGTCATTGCCCATGTGGTTAATGTAGGTTGCTTTAATCATCTATCTTAACTCCTACACATTCGATAGTTTCTGTCTTATCATTTACCATGACAGATGCAATCTGTAACTCTGACTTACACAGGGTGAGGTTGGTATGGGTAGACAGGTGATGATACCTTACTCCTTGCTCCTCTACTACCTGAAACCATATCAATAGAAAGATCATATCTTGTTCTCCTTGTGTGTGTATGTATCGGGGGCATCCGTAATACTTATTATACCAAGTAAATCCATTACGTCTACCCCCAATCGCATCAATACTCTACCTTGTTGCCATTTAGCAACAGTGCTAGTCTGGCATTAGCATCCTGTATCTGCAAACCTATGTGACTAAGCTCCTCAGATACCCACGAGGGACGTACACCCCTGCCGTGCTGCTCAATCAAGTCATCGTACTGACCCCTGAGACTAGCTATGCGTTGCTCTGCTAACTCTATCTCTCCGCATACACTCATGCCTTTTCCTTTCTTGTGACAGTGCTTCTTGCACGTTCTGTTTGGTGACAGGGCAAACAGTTGACCCCTTCTTTAGGTTATCCTTTCCTGTTATAACTTGCAAGTTACCTGACCAGTGAGGTCCACCATCAGAGAGAGGCCACATATGATCGACATGGTGTACTATACCTGTTGATTTACTAAGCCACTCACGAAGCATGTAGATAAAATTAATTCTATCTCTCTCAACCTTACAGTTATTTAAAAAGGTGGGTATGCTCTCAGATAACCGTGCTCTACGGATACTTCCAGAGGCATTCGCCTTGTCTCTATTGTTCAGTTGCCATTGCCTGTTGTACTCCTTACAGTGCTCACGATTGGCTTGTTTCCATTGTTTACCATACTCCAACATGGTGTCCTTGTGTTCGGAGTACCGTCTAGCATCCCATGCCTTCTGGTACTCCTTTTGTTTCTGCTTGTCCTTGTAAGGCATCAGCCAGCCCAGTGACGTAACTTGCGTACACTGTAGGTGTTCTTCTTGCGTTCAAAGTAAACAGACAGCTTGCCCATGTTTAATACACGCATGGCCTTACCTTTCTCGATATTGAAGCCACGGCTTTTTGTCTGACGTTTTCGGACGATACCTTTGACACCCAATACATTGTAACGGAAGCCACGAGTGCCATCATTCAAAGATTTAGTTGCGATACAGTAAAACATTTTATTCTCCTTAGGTTAGAAGGGACATTGCCCTTTGCCATCCCATGATGGACTTGGTGGTGTGGGCTTAGGATTGCATACCTTGATAGGTTTGACAACCCCTAGCCTAGAAATTTCTGCCTCTATGTGAGGCGGTAGATCAGACATTATGGATGCGCTTCCATGTTACCCATGTTGCGGCTTGCATCTGGTACGCTGTCAAGCCATGCTTTTTACCTGCCCGGCTATAGGCTTGCTGCAATTCCTTGCGCATCCGCTTGCCGATACTTGGCACATCTTGCATGTTGCGTCTGTCACCAAACGCAATGCCCCATGCATGACCGTCAATGACACAAACATCTTGCCCCATGATGCACATGTAGAAGTCAGTGATCTTAGGACCATTGAGGATGAAAGCTACATCATCCACATTATGAGGCATGGATTGTAGGATAGACCAAGCCTTGTCCCTCATTGTCTTGTAGGTGCATGGACTACAATCCTCAACGTATCCACCGTCAACAAACGTCTTGCACATATAGTGGGCATCGACTAGGTTACGTTCCCACTTGTTAGTCGGAGAGAGTGCTGCCACTACCCCTGCTACAATGTGGACAGGTAGACCATGACATGCCGCCATGTCTTCACATTCCCGCAAGGCATCACGATACCACGTCTTGCCGTGCTTCACCTCATGTGGTTGAGCTTGTTTGAATACCTTGTTGATGTTGCGTACATATTGCATTGTCTTACTCCTGTTAAGATTTACTTATTGAGAGACACCCTTGCAGATGTCTCCTGATAAGTCAACCCATGAATACCTTTGTGCTAGTCGTAGTAGACTTAGACACCGTTACGTCATAGGCCGGATACGGATATATCTGCCTCAAGTCATCGACAATCTTGAGCATTGTCTCTTCATAGTCTGTCTCGACAGCATAATAGTGGCTATACTGCAAGCCGGTATCGTTCCAGTTACGGCCCTTGCCTTCTGCAATGTTGATTCTATAGGTCATATTCTTACTCCTTGGTTGATTGATAAAGGGACACCCGTTGAGGGAGGATTTCAGATGCCCCCATATCAATCAAACACACTAGCCCCAACATCTGACGGGCTGATTCAAGTCACCGTTCTACCGCCCCGTATCTTGGACGCTGTCCTTAAGCTAGTCTATGTGTCGTCTTGTTATTCAGTCTGCATATTCTGTCTGCGTAGTCAAGTCTTTTTATTTCCTGTGACCCTCTTGATTGCTAGGCCTTGCTCGGTAACTCAGGTTGGATTCATTTGCCGTGGCGGTGGATCCGGTGTTTGTTTGCCGATGAATAATTAATGGCATAGGTCAAAACAGATAGCAAGAGAAAAATGCACGATTTATAAATTAATTTATGATGGATGTTTTATACTATATAATGGCAGGAAAGTAATATTGGTTAGGTTACCTAGTTAATGTAATTAAATCAGTGAGTTAATGGTTGTGGTGGGTGTCTTGGGTGTAACACCGTATCAATACTGTTACAACATAACATAACATGTGGCACAATTACAACAACTGTGGCCCCTGCGTAACAGTGTTGCATAATGGCAACAGGCGGGAGGGGGGTCAGGGGGTTGCCTGTTGTATGTACAACACACCAAAATATTTACTACAAGAAATTCTGGACACAGGTACAATGGTCACACTTCCTAGTTAATTTAAATAAATAGTAAATTAGGTGTTGACAACTAAAAAGGTAGTGTGTATAATAGTATTAAGATGTCCCCCCGGTTAATACTAACCTATAAGTACAAACAGAATAGAGATAGATTGTAGCGTGTACACGTTATACTCTATCTTCTTTACTTTAAGGAATAGACAAGTACAATGGCTAAGAAACCTAGTAAGACTTGGTTCTATGAGACTACACTTCCAGACACTCGTAACGATTTAACTTTGTATTCTTTAAAGAAGAAAGATCACACTGTAGCTGGTACAACTTACAAGTCTCTTCATAAAATCTATATAGAAATGGAAGATCCTACAGAGTACGAATTTGCTATGGCTGTGTTTGGTGATTACTCTGTTTGGGAAAACCTGTGTAACCTGTCATGGTTTAAACATCATCATGTACAGATGCAGAAAGAGTTAGTACTAAAGTTAAAGGCTCGTACAGTTAAGAACATGATTAATGATCTTAATGAGGGTAAAGCTAGTTACAATGCTCAGAAGTACTTGGCGGATGCTGGTTACTTAGAGGGTAACAGTAAGAAACGTGGTCGTCCATCTAAGGATGAACTAGACGGTGCTTTGAAGCAAGCGGCTATGGAAAAAGCTGAAACAGAAGATGATGCAGCAAGGATTGGGTTGATAAACTGATATGGCTAAGAAACCAACAGTAACTACACTACAGTCAGGGTTCAACTCTACTGAGACCTTGAATGCTAACTTTGAAGCCTTACGAGATGGTTTCGATAATACTCTGTCTTTGGATGGTAGTACTCCAAATGCTATGGAGGCTGACCTAGACCTTAACGGTAATGACATTCTCAATGCTGGTACAATTCTTATTAATGGTGTTGATTACCTAACAGCAGCACAAACTGCACAAGCAGCAGCCGAGGCAGCACAGGCAGCAGCAGAAGCTGTAGAGGTTGTCACTGATGCAGCAGTAGGTACAGTAACAACACTAGCAGAAGGTGTCTCAGCTACAGCAGCTGCTACAGCATCCTCTGGTACAGTCACGTTTGATTTTGGTATTCCTACAGGTCCAACTGGTGCTACAGGTCCACAGGGTATCCAAGGGATACAGGGTATTCAGGGGGACAAGGGGGATCAGGGTGACCAAGGGATTCAAGGTATCCAAGGCATTCAGGGTATCCAAGGTATTCAAGGTTTACAGGGGTTAGGTTTCACTGGTGGTTCCTACAATGCCTCTACTGGTGTTGTC